>Ga0172380_10000107_pt1 | contig 177804 bp, 215 predicted proteins | sample Leawe162metaG_FD_119747 | JGI IMG/M metagenome (GOLD analysis project Ga0172380, IMG submission 119747) | Leachate microbial communities from a municipal landfill in Southern Ontario, Canada - Leachate well 162 metaG | ecosystem: Engineered > Solid waste > Landfill > Unclassified | place...
AGTGCGGAAGGAGCTGATGCCAGAGCGGTTCACTTGAGACATTCCGGATTTGCCAACATGCTGATGCTTGACAGTCATGTTTCAGCAGTGGACAAAAACAACGAAAACTGGGGAAAAGCTGAAGTATTCTGGTCAATGTTGGCTTATGACCTGAATAATAACCATTGGGTGAATTAAAACAAGGAAATTATTATGATTACTTGGTGGCAAATTTGGATGTTGACAAGAGTAGACGAAGTGAAAGCAATGTTTTCCAGTTGTGAATCTCTTGGAACCTTGAGATTCATATTGGGATTTCTTTTGGTATTGCTTATTGTAGTATTAGCAATTCTGCACTTTGTTGCTCTTGCCGAAAATATCGAAGAAGGCGATTCCGGCTATGAAAATTGGATAAAAACAGTAAATGCTGTTAAAAGAGCATTTAAAATTACTCTAATTTCTTTCATAATAGTGTTTTCACTCAAATGTTTCTGTACAGGAGCATCAGTATTGCTTCCAACCAGGAATGAAGCCGCAGTTATTTATATAGTTCCTAAAGTTCTTAATTCGGAATTGGTTCAAAAAGATATTCCGGAAGAAGCTAGGGAAATGTATAAACTATCCAAAGACTGGCTCAGGGGAATGGTTGAAAAGAAAAAAGATGAAAGCATTAAAGAGTTGATTGGCAAAACTCTTGAAGCCGGAAAGTCTTACACCAAAGAAGAAATAACCAAAGCAATTATGAATAAGGTAAATCCACCTAAAAAGGGAATTGAAGAATCCAACAAAATCATAAAGCAGGATTAAGGAGTGGTTCCTTGACGGTCTCATAATCCGTATAGGTTGGTTCGATTCCAACTCCTGCAACCAATCGTAGGGTGCGACTCAGGTTCGATTCCTGAATCTTTACGCTAATGCCGTAGGGAATTAGTTCAGTGGTAGAATGCCACCCGCTTTAAAAACATGAATAAAGGTAAAATATCAGGATTATTGATATGGTAAAAGAAAAAACTAATACGGAACTTAGCGATGAGTTTATCAAAGAAATTGTGGGTAGGCTTGCTGAGGGTGAATTTGTAAACGGAGAATACTTTTCACCATCACAAAGAGGGCAAATCCTAACCGAGTGGAGAAAACATCCAAATCACCCGAAAAATAATAAATAAATTAAAGGAAAGCATCATGGGGAAAGACACAAGATTCGGAGATACAACACGCTGGAACAAAGCCTTTGACGAGGGGGCTGCTTATGGAAGAGAAGATGAAAGATTAAAGTTCAAACATCACGTTCCAAGATGTTTTGTTCTTGTGGGTTTTGCGTTTGGACTGATTGTAACCTATGTAACAAAGACTTTCTTATGAATTTTACAAAAGAGTTCAAATCCAGCAATATTAAAATTACCATGACCATGAGAGAAACAAGACACGATACAGCTGTTTTCTCTGTTCAGGTATTTAAAAACGACAGATTGATTAAAATCACAACCGAACCGTATGAAATTGTCAGTAATGACAAAAAGGCAGAATCAATTAATTTTGAAATTGTATGCATGGATAGGTTTTGTGAAATTATCCGTAACAAAGAAAAACATGGAATAAATTAAGAATCATTTTACGCTATCCGATGCGGTTAAATCGGGTTAATAAATGCCAAATAATGCCGAGAAGAAATGGAGGAAAATAAAATGTAATACCTAATTTTAAAATATAGACTAAGATTATACTGCGGTCCAAATGGGGGCGTAAAAACCCCCATTTTTCTTTATCTTTACGATATGTGAATGTAATGTTCTTATTTCGTAAATACAAAGGAAATATAAAAATGGCTAGAATAGTTAAAACTAAAAGTGATAAAGATGTTCTGTGTAATTTATGAACGTTAAATAAGGGATATTTAAAAAATGGCAGAACTTACTGGAAAACTTAAAGAACAAATTGATAATATGGGATATGAAAACATGTTATCACTTTGGAGATTTGCACCAGCAGGCCATCCAATGTTCCAAGGAGATGTTGGTGAGTATTATTCCAAAGTTATGGCAGAAAAAAGAATTAAAGTTGGCAATGATGCCCATGTGGCAGCAAGTAAATCTATTGGTTGGAAATAATGATTTTTTGTGTCCTGAAAACGTAGGTTAGAATCCTACCTCTGTCATACAGTTGTGATAATTGTAGTGATGGGGTAGTCTAGTGGATAGAACGTCAGGCTTTTTATTTTTATATAATTATTGTTTACTTATCAGCTTAAATGCTGTTTGTTGTTAATCGAATCGATTACACACTCAACCTCCAAAAACTGGGAAAATAAAAATGATTAGAAACATATATTTTGCGATAACAGCTTTCTTCCAGAGTTCTTGTACTTTCTGGTTATTGTTAGGCTTACTGATTTTCTCATATTTCATAGGGAAATTTGAAATGTTCCTATTACCATTTAGTCAACATGTAAATGAAAATTGGTTTATTAGAAATATTACTCCTGTATTATTCGGTCTTTGGACTTTGTTTTTATTATTTATGACATTTGAGTTAATAAAATCATTACCTTTTAAGTTAAATATTTTTTGTCAAAATATTAAAAATAATTATAACCGTAAAAAATTAGAAGACTTCAAGAAAAGATATAATAGATGAATAATGAATATAGATTTAATAGGAATCATGGAGCTTTAGAAATTGAAGTTAAATGTATTTCATGTCCTACTAGAGATGAAGTAATAAGCAAGGTTCTTGAGAATTATCCCCATACTGATATTTCAACTATTCCTTGTCAAGATTACATACAACACAGATTTGAACAATGGCATCGTTATGGTTTTTTTAGTTTCATAATGTCTTATCCATGGCAAAAAAATGTAGAGAATAAAGAAAAATCCAATAAAGTAACAAAGATAGTAGTATGTTCTAAATACTTATTTGATTTATCTCCAAAAGGTCTTAAACTTTATAATAAGCTATCGGGTAATAAATTAACCAATGCTTGGGGGATAAAGAGAGATGACATTCATTTGATAGAGGTTATTGAAAAACTTGGAAAAGAGGCAAATCATAGAACTAATAAATACAGTAAAATAACCAACCAACTCCACATCGTGAGTATACCAGCTAATGTTGATTGGGTATTAATTCAGAATGATTTTTGTGCAGAATACATTGCCGAAAAACATAGAGCTTGGAACTTCAGAGGAGAAGAGATAAAAGATTATGAATAAACCATGAAAATAGGAATAGCAACTATAGGGGGTGGGCATATGACTAATGAAACAGCACTTGCTCTTGCATATCTTAATTCAAGAAAAGGGTTTAAAATCGTAGTGGTAAATCATGATAATTTTCCGCAAGGATTACCTGAAAACTCAATACCACTAGTAATAGAGAGACTGCCAGACCCAACAGAAAACGTATTTTTTGACTATAAAAAAGAGAAACAACCAAGATTTTTGTTTAAAAACATCAAACAAAATAAGAGGAAATGAAAATGGTAGATTTTTTGACTGTATATATTTGGATGACAATCGCATTTATTACTTTGGTTATTTTGAGTTTTAACCACTGCATGATTGGAAGATATTTATTAGTGACTTCCATGCTCTTGTTTGGAACGATTATGATTATGATTCTTTCCATAATTAATATTATTGAATCAATTATCCACGCATTATTCTTTCATAAGTATTGGATTGAAACATCCAGAATTAAAAAAGAACATTTAAATAGGCTTGAAAGAGAAATAGCTTTTTATAACAAACTAGGATGTCATGTTCATCATTATCATCCTTCAGTTTTCTTGAGTCATTATGTGAGAACTGAATTGTATTATAATATGTTCAGAAAAATATCAACTTCTGAATATGTAGATGAAAATTATCAAATACATTTGGATAAGGTATTTTGGACAAGCGGTGTTGGAATGAAAAAATACAAAGGTAATCGGTTCAAAATTATTGCCCGTGACAACAGGGATTATTTCCTTATTGAGGACACTAAATGAATCATAGTTTTCAACACAAAACACCTGTAAAAATAAGAGATAAAAACAACTCTCTTGGAAAAAGAAAAGATTCTGTCTATACTATAAAATCATTTTTCAGAATTTCTGAAAGAGTTTTTATGATAGAAAAGAAGTCCAAGAGTGAGATTATAAAGTGTATAGTCTGTAAGGGTACTGAATTATTACCAGAAAGCCATTACTCCTATAAAAGATTAAAGAAAACACTTCCAAAAGAAGTATGTGCTGTAAAATGCCCTTTTTGTGAAAAAGGAAAACAACGTGAAACTAAATATTACTGGGAAGTCGTTAATCAACAATTAGTTATAGACCATATTAGTTCCATTATAAGAAACAATGGAATTGAGGTCTCGTATAATATTGGTAACATTGCAAAAGAAAGAACTCCTTTCTATCATACTGTTAAATGTGAAAACATTTTTCTAACAGAAGAATTAGCTATGGAAGAAGTTGAAAAAAGAAATAACTCTCCACATATTAAGTGGGATACAAGAATATCGAGGTTTTAATTAAATAAAAAATTGCCTTTTAATAATTAAATAATTTCAAGATAGTAACAAACAAAAACAACAAAAGATTAATAATTAACTAAGGAAATTTTTATTATGAGTAAAATGAATAACGAAAAATTGTACAAATTTATTATCGACCCAAATTATGGTTCAAAACTTGCTCCCTTTTCCAATATTTTGACAATGACATGTATGATTAATCCAATTATTGCACGTATGATACTTAAAAACCATAACTTGTCAAATAGAAAAATATCGGCGTTCTGCGTAAGAAAACTAAAAAGACAGATTATGAAAGGTCTTTATGTCTACGTGCCCCAGCACAGCATTTCATTTGATATAAAAATGAATCTCTTTGATTTTCAGCATGTATTAACTGCTCTTGCGGATTGTCCCGAGAGTACAAGTATTCCAGTTATGATTCATAAAAACTGTCCTCCTGAAATAAAAGATTTAATTGACACTGGAAAACGCAGGACATTGTCGAACATTCTTGAATTTGAACGTATCGCAAACCCCCAGGTGATTTCAAAGATTATTAATATTACCAATAGTTATTACAACAACAATCGGAGAATAGGAAGCGGCGATATAAGTTCAGACCTTGAACGAAAGAAATATTATCTATCCAACAGGATTGAGTTCAATAATAGGTTGGAAGAAATGATGAAATATGAAGCATATCGCATTGCTAAGTTCGCACATCGAAAAAATCGTTGTGGACATTCCGTAGAGAACTACAAGGCAAATATCGGATGGTATGCTGGATTTAACATTATCTTTTCCAGAGTCTGTGCTGATGACGCTAAGAAGTTCTTTGAGCAACTAATGTCTGACAGGGTTGAGATGCACCCAGCAGTAGCTCATTTGAAAGAGTTTATAATGTCTGGAGATATTATAGGATACGGCACTGTCAAAAAATGCACCGCAATGGTTCTGACATGGAACGCATTCAGGAGCAAGGCTATGTATCAGAGGTCTGAACTCATCAATCTGGGAGATGCTACTGATGGCGTTGAGGCAATTTAACAAAAGAGAAACTTATGTCAACATTTGAATATGTAGTTATTATTCTTGTCTGTACTGTAATTGCTATTTTTGCGATATTGGGAATCAACAATTTTGTAAAATCAAACATAAAAGAAGGATACAGAGCCGGACAAATTGATTACGCAAATGGAATTATTAAGTTTAAATTAAAAACAAACCCAGACAAAACAACAAGCTGGGAAGAAATGGAGTTGAAATGATTACTTTTACCGTTATACTAACCCTTCTAACTGTCTCAATTGTTGCAATGTTTATAATTTCTTTAAATACCGACAATTTTGACGACTTATTTTTTATGTCTGGAATGGGTCTTTCCGTATTATTAATTGTATTTGTATTAGTTTGGCTTTCAGAATATAACAGCTCAACCAATATAATAATTGAAGCTCATGCTAGGATTGAAACTTGCTCCAGTTATAAAAATCAAAACGGTGTTTGTTTTCTCAATCAAAACATGATAACCAAAGATGAATATGAGTTTGCCGTAAAATACAATCAATGGCTGGCAAAGGCTAAATATTGGAACGAGAAACCATTTTGCGATTCTTTTTTCGACGACAGGGTTATTGAAGAAAAACCGATAAGGTTTATTACTGGCAGTGCTAAAAAATAGAGGAAAAATGAAAAAGAAATTTTCATGTCCAGAATGTCAATGTGACATAGTTGAAGAAGTAACAGAACATGTAACTGTTTCGTATCCAATTATTCAAATCAACATAAATGAGGAAGATGTTGAAGCTGATTATGACGATGCAATCAACGAGGGTGGTGAACTTAGTCGTTTTCAGTGTTCCAATTGTGGATTTATAATTGAAGCAAGCAATCTGGAAGAGTTATCAAAAAGTGAATATATGAAAAGTGTCTGAGATTTTGTACCGGAAACGTGGGTTCGATTCCCACCCCATGACATTATAGTCTAGAGGTCGTCTAGAAGGTAGGACGCCGGTCTAATATTAACAAAAAAAGGAGTTCAGATGAAGACAAAAGAACCGAAACCTGCAATGATTGACAAAACGAAAGTAAAAAAGACAAATCCGCAAGTAATCCAAAAGAAAACCACAACTCATCCGGAAAATCTGTTGGAAAAGATGAACGTCGAACAGCTACTTAAACTGAGAACGGAGAATAAAACTCATCCAAAAAGAGTTCAGTTGATTGATATCTTCCTGAAAAAGGCTGGTTATATCCCAGAATAAAAATATTAAAAAATTGTGATGTAGTTTAACTAAAACCAAGAGATGCAAATAAGTATCACCATCAATATGAATTTTGCCATCACTATTTAAAACTCTATAAAAGGTATATTAAATGATAAATATTAAAAAAGGTTATAGAGTTAAAATAAAGACGAGAGAAAGTATAGATAATAATTTACTTCCAACTTTTGTAGAGAGTATGGAAGATACAGCTGTACGCAATAAACGTATTTTAATTGTGCATTCTGTTGAAAAAAATTCATATAATTCTAGCTTCTACAGATTAATAGGAAGGATTAAACCTGAGTTTGTATTTTTAGATGATATTGATTTTATATATTCAGAAAGAATGTTTGATTTAACATTTACCGAAAAAGAACAAGAAGCATTCAAAAAAATAAAACAAATGTGTGTAAAAAATAAACATTCTATATGTAATAGATGTTCATATAATTCATGCAAAATTATAAGGTTTTTATATACTGAGGTAAAATATGTATAGTAGGGGTTCAATTGTTTATATAAAACAAAAATCAGAAATAAACTGTAAAATATCTCCAACATTTCCTTTAGAAATGGAAAGATATGTAAGTTCACATAACAGAAAATTTTTTATTCATAGCATATTATATAAAGAAAAAACTTTTGTCAGTTATTTTTTAACACCAATTGATAATCCAGAAGAAAAATCATATTTTACATTTACCGAACAAATGATGTCTCCTTTTTCTGAAAATGACACTAAGGGTTTTGATATAATTAGTGACTTTTGTAAAAAAAAATGTACAAATTGCTCAATTTATAATTGTGAACTTGCAAAAAAAATAATAGAAATGACTCCGATTATAAAGAAGAAGGTTAATAATAACTAACTTACAAAAGATACTAAGGAGGTATGAAGATATGCCAATACACATAAATTATAAACCTGGACAAGTCATTGTTGTATTAAAAAAATACAGAAAAATGGATAAAAACATATATTTATTATACAACGAAAAGGAATTTCATGAGTTTTTAAAAAAAATAATAGGTAGAGAATTTGTTATATTAGAAACTTCATCGACAGCTAGCTATGGAGCTTGTTACAAGATAAAGGAAGAAGAATATTGGCTTCAAGAACATTATGTTTTAAAAAAATCAGAATATGAATCTTTTAAATATATATGTGATAATTGTGAAATAAGAAAATGTACAATGTCTTACGATGAGTGCCCTAAAATATCAGAATTATTATTAAATGATGGAGAAATGCAAAAATGCATAAAAATTGCGATAGAAAATATAAAAAAGAAGATTCTGTAATAATAGACCTGTCTATCCCTAATCCACCCACTAAAACAATTAAAACACTTTCTCTTCTAGAAAATACCGGAATCCACGACCTTCGTGGAAGAGTTTTCCTTCTGCACAATGTTGAACATTATAATCATCCAGATTATGGTTCTTTGTATGGCTTTCAAAATCTTATGGAAAGACAAGAATGTAGTTATTGGGTACAAGAACATTTATTAATAAGACTTGAAGATGCAAAAATTGTATGTAATACATGTGACAATAAAGAAAATTGTAATTTACATTTAAATAGTATGTGCAAGCTTTTCAAAAAAATAAAAAAAGAAATTGAAGAAGCAACAACTTTAAGGGTTAATTAATGAAATATTCAGTAAATGACATAGTTCTAATCAAAAAAAACTTACAATTAGAAACGATTTATGGGAAACATATTGTTATTAATAGAATGATAACTTTTGCATCTGAAATAGGATATGTTGCAAAAATAATAGAAACAGAACCTGACGGTTATAATTTAGAAGGTAATAACTGTTTATGGACTGATGAGATGATTGAATGTTCTTTAAGTAAATCTTCAATATTAAAGAGTCTTTGTTCAGGATGTAACAAAGAATGTAGTCTAAGAAATATTCAACCATGTGACAATCTAAAAGAATTAATGTTTTCATCGTTACTGTTATTCTCTAAAGATTTCAGAATGCCAGCCAGAGTAAGGGTAAGAGAAGGCAACGAACTTATATCCATACAAGACAGGTCTCAATTAAAAGAAGTTCTTTATTCTGCTAATAAATGGCATTATATTTCCGGATATAAAGTATTTGAAAATGACACACAGTTTAATTATTGTGTAAATAAGTTTTTCGAAAATTATGGACGTGGCTTAATAGTCATGTTAATGTACAACACAAAAAGAGTAAGATTAATTTCACCTAAAGAAACAAGTAGAATAAGTGGAGGTAGCAAAATCTTAACATTTGAGGAATGGAAAGATTGAAAAATACAATATCAACTACATTTTTCTATAATTCAGAACCGTGATAAGTATATTTAGCAAAAAATGACCACTTAACCAAAGGAGGTAGATGAAAAATAAAGATAGTCCTTAAAAATTGAACAATTTTTATTTTAGAGACTTGAAAAAAATTAAAAATGGTGTATAATGAAAGTGTTATATATTGGGGATTATGATTCTTCAACTAAGTTATTTCTTGAACTTTTAAAAATGGGAAAGGAATACGAGTGGGGAACAGTACAAACGGCTGAAGAAGCCAAAACGTTAATTGACAAGTATGATGCCGTAACTTGCGGTGACGGCGTAGAATTTCACTGCAAAAAGCTCATAACTAAACAAAACCTAACAAAAGGAGTATTCTAATGAGCACAAAATTCACTTGCGGAGCGAACGAACTCGTAAACAACAACTATGACGGCGAAGAAATCGGCGAAGTAATTCCGAAAATCAAGGACATCCTCAACATTACCCGTGACCACCAGGTCACTGTAAACGGAGAAGAAGTCGATTCTGATTACGAAATTGAAGCCGGTGACAATATTGAGTTCGTGAAAAATGCCGGTCAGAAAGGCAACGATGAAGTTACTGTCAGTGTAGCTTTCGGAGCCAATGAAGTTGACATCGTTTCCCGTGACGGCTCTACCATTTTGGAAGTTTTGGAACAGGCACAGCAGGTTCTCGGTCTGCGTAGCATGGACGACACCCAAATTCTTCGCAATGGTCAGAATGCTGGACAGCGTGACACCGTTAATAACGGCGACCGCATTGAAATCCAGAAAAATGCCGGTTCCAAGGGCTGATACTAGGTAGTATCTTCCGCAAAGGAGTGGGGAAATTAAAACCCACTCCTTTTTTATTTTAAATTTTAAAAAAGGATAATCATATGGCTTCCGAAACGTTTTATAAAATACAGGGTGGAGTAGTCTCACAGGTAAGAATAGAAGAAGGCTGTGCTTTTCCTCTTGATGAACTATTCTCTAATTTAGCAAAAGGTTTTGGTTCTTATTCTGGGATATTACCTTTTGGCTGTCTTTTGACAAGTTCCATGAATGGAGCATTATGTTTTGTTACTCAAACACCTTCGAAGGTTTATCCAGTAAAATATTCCAGAACAAGAGGAGATGGAAAGTTATTCAATCTGCAAATCAGCGTACCATTTGTTCAATACTACTTTGTTGTTGTTGAAGCAACCGGTGCTATAAAAAATGTATATATGTCTGTTACTAAAAAACCAGTATTAAATGATGATGAAACGGTTTATACCCCGCCGTTTTTGAACATTTTTGATAGTGGAACTGGTAAGATATGTAATGGGCAAATGGCGGTTAACGTTTCATTACCGCTTAATGTAAGAATCAATCAATATATGTCTGAATTTTATGTTTACAATTTCAATAATGACCTTAACGCAAAAATTCCTGCCGGATTATCTCAAGACCAAGGCAAATATATGGAGGATTGGAGCAAGAAAACAGAAAAAAATCCGTTTTTTGGAGTCAGTAATGATGTTAATTATGAATATCTTATTGATGACAAAGGGAACCCAGCAACTATACTGAGTAGGACTTCTTGTATATTAAGGAGAGAAACTAATGGATAAAAAAGAAGCCCAAAAATATTTTGATAAGACTTTTAGTGATTTCATAAGAAATGGCAAACCAAAAAGTATTATTAATCTGATGAATTACAAAGTATCAACATCTGGTATGTTATATGCCAGAAATTGTGATATTTCTAAGCCAGCAAAATTACCGTTCAAAATCAATAAAAATATAATGGATTATAACCCAGAAATACTAATGATAGTATCAATCGAAAACAGTGACATGGGTGTCATATTTGACGAATCTAGAAAATTCGAGGCAAACACAAAAATTACCGACGCAATAATGAAAAAATTAATGAAACCAAAACCAAAACAAGGAATGTTATAATGGAGAAAGAAGAAGTTAAAATCGTTACAAAAGAAGAAAAACCAAAAGTTCAACTTCAGATGACGAAGATTGAAACAAAACCGCCAACTTATATTATCTTGGCTGGAGAAGTTACTCATCGTGATATCCCTGAAGCTTACGCTTATGTAATTGCCAAAGACGGCAACTATATTAAGAGAAAAAACTTTCTTTATTCAGCACTTTTCAAGATTGAAAAGAATCCATTACTCGGTGATGCTGATTCGTCAATGGTCACTTTTGATTCAACTATCAAAATTCCGCTTGAAATTTTTAAGGGAATTGAAAGACTTTTTTCTGAAATTTACAAAAAACATCAGTCAGAAGCCGCAGTCATTCTGTGGAGAAATTCAAACAACGATTGGTCTTTCCAAGTTCCAGAGCAGACCATAAGTGCAGCTTCGGTAAGTTATACGTCTGCCAAAAAATCACTGTATTATTTCAATGGTGAATTTGTAGAATCACTTCCTGCCGGAGATTGGAAACAATTGGGAAGCATTCATTCTCACGCAGCAATGGGCGCATTTCATTCTGGTGTTGATGACAAGGACGAATATAATTTCGATGGTATTCATATTACTATCGGAAGTTTTAATGCTAATCAAAGGACATATTCGTGCAGATATATGTTTGGAGATGCAGTTCTTCCTAATCGTAAAATGTCAGATGTAATTGCCGGATGGGTCGAGGAGACATCCGGAGAATTATACCCTTCGGAAGTGCTGGCTCTATTTCAGAAGCCAGCGACATATACATACAAAACAGGGTCATACGACTCTTCAAATGTGAAAAGTTTTCCCGTAGCCCAATTGGGTTCTCAAACTACTACGATTTCGACGACGAAAGTCTCTACGAATACTATATCGGAGCAAAAAGCTCTAACACTTCCAGAAAAAGTAAATCCAGAACTACCAATTGGGGCTGGCGTGGACGACATTGATGGGGTTGTTATGCACGGAGAAGATTAATAACTACCGGTTTTAATATTACCCCATAAGCACTTGAGTGTTTTATGGGGTTTATTATTTATTTAAATAATTTATTTTTATAAGGAGTAGAAATGAAAATTGTAGTAGTTGGATTAGGCGGAATTGGTTCACATTTAGTTGAACCTTTATATCGTTATCTTCTTTCTTTGGGCAAGGAAGAATGTGAAAAGTTTGAAATATCGTTCGTAGATGGAGACAAATACGAACAAGGGAATGCAGGTAGACAAACCTTTGCAGAATCCCTTATAGGGATGAATAAAGCAAAAGCCCAAGAAATGATTTTTAATTCACGATTTTCTGAAGGTTTAGTAAAAGTCTATGGGATTGAAGAGTACGTAGGAGAGGAAAATGTGAAATATATAATCCCAGAGGGTTCTATTGTATTTTCATGTGTTGATAATCATACATGCAGAAGAATCCTTTCTCAACACTGTCAATCATTGAATGATGTAATTTTGATTTCCGGTGGAAACGAGCTTTATGACGGGAATGTTCAAACGTTCTTTCGGAAAGAAGGTAAAAACATGAACAAAACCATTGAAGAACGTCATCCTGAAATTGGAACCACAGAAGATGGAGATAGAGCTAAAATGTCCTGCGAAGAATTGGCTCAAATTCCTGGTGGTGGTCAAGTAATCATTACAAATTTTGCCGTTTCATCGTTGATGTTAAACATGTTTTATTCATATCTTTCACAAGTGGAGGGGATTCACAATGTTATCGAAACGTTCTTTGATGTTAGAGGGAACAAGTTCCGCTCAGTCATCTCCTAGTGTTAAAACAATAGAAAACGTAAAAAAATGTTTAAGACGCTATAGGATAACAACTACACGTGATAAGATATACGGGATTATTTTAGATTCTAACCAAAAGATAATTGGACATTTCTTTAAACCGGTAGATTTTAAAAAAGAAGTATATGATTTGAACTTGTCTGGTGTTGATGTCTCTTATGGTGTGATTTTCTATAAAATTGTAGATAGAGCTTATTTTGAAAAGCTTATTGAAGGTTTATACAAATCAAATAAATCTGAAATGCAAAAATTTTTGAAAATTATGAGAATTAGCTTATCTCTTAATTTTATAGAATTGCCAAAAGAAATTGTAATTATGAGTATGGTGAGGCTATGATTAAAAAACCTTGGAAATACATACCAGAAGGAACTTGTATAGATGGGATTATCATCGACGAAAAAGGGGGAATAGTTGGTCACATATATGACCAAGAACTTTTTGAACAAAGGTATGGATTAGGAGATGTCATAAGTAAAAATGGAAAAAGGGTTATGATTATTGATGGGATTACTTTAAACAAAGGCTTTGAAAAACTCTTAGAAGGTTCAATGACACATGATGAAAGAATCCCAAGACGTAATGATTTCACATTAACAACCATGAAATATATGGCAAATCGTGGCAAATTAACAATAAATACAAACTTTCAATTAATATGGGTAGAAAATTATGATTAAAATAGGTAATTTTGAATTGACACCGGAGATTAGAAAAATTCTATCTCTTGTTATGCAGCAAGAAAAACTTTCTGCTTATGCATTGTATTGTCAGACATTTAAAAAGGACCCTCAAAACGGTCTTATTGAGATTAAAGAACTTGTAGATTCTTTTCTTTTGGCATTAAAAGATAATCCTGAAGTAATACAAGAATTTATTCCTGAAAAAAGTTGTTCTAATTGCATTGGAACTTGCTCTAAGAGGGCTGAGAAACTTGCAAATGGTCCATGGACTGACACAGATGGTTTTGTAGGTCAGGATTGCGGAATGTTCATGGGGAAAAGTGAATTTGAATCACTTGATAAACGTTCTATAAAATTTTCAACTTTGGGTATCGCTACTCCGACAAAACGATTAAAAACAATAGACTACTGTTTTGATGGTATTCTGCTCATGATTATAATGGGCATTACCAAACCAAACGGTATAATAAAACACTTTATTAAAAGATTTATTGTAAACAAACAAAATCTTTCAAATCATATTCTCAAAAAGTTTGAAAATAAATACTTTTTGGTTGAAAATCCTGCAAAGTTTCCTGTTCTTGATTCTGTTATTACAGTAGGCAAGATAAGTCCAAATATAGGAGAAACTTTTAAGGAATACAACAAAAGAGCTATTGCATTAATAAAACTGGAAAGAGAAAAGATAGTTAACGAAACAAGAAAACTTTCTCATGAAAAAGCTTTCGACGAATTAATTAAATTACTTGGAAAATGTTCTGAAGAATATTTCAAAGATTCTTGTGGAGGGGATGTTAGCACTTTTATGTCTTTCTTATTCCCCGATAAGGATGTTTGGGGTGCTTTAGAATCAGAAAGGCGTAAAAGAATATGATTATAACTACTCCAGATAAAAATATAACAGATTTTTTTGAAAAAGTTTCAAGGAAAGACCTTTTTAAGTGTTCCCTAAGACGTTATATTTTGTCTGGGGAATCTATTAATAATTGCCCTAGTAATTATAAAATTACAAGATGTGTAGAATCAGTAGATACAATTAGAAAAATAATGGATGGAGAAATATTCCAAGGTAGGAATAGTGAACTTTCATTTTTTGATGATAGTGTTGTTTTTCTTGAATTAAACAGGAAATACAATCTTCTTGTAATAAAAGATAAAATTGACGGAATTAAATTATTAGCAGAAAGACTGGGGGAAAATCCAGAACTTATTCGTACAATTCTTGAAGAAGGAACAGATAAGTATTATCACACTTTTAATATTTGGAAGGATGAAGCTCGTACTAAAAAACGTACCATCTCTGCCCCAAATCAAGATTTAAAAAGGATTCAGGGTAAAATCTTAAAAAGTTTTTTATATATGTTTGGGACTACAACACAGTCTCATGCTTTTGTCCATGGTAAAAGCATCGTTACAAACGCAATTCCACATTTAAGCAGAAAATATATATTGAAAATGGACCTTAAAGATTTTTTCCCATCAATAACTAAAGATATGATTATTGGTGCTTTATATCCGTTTTTAATGAGAAAACATTACTCTTATATAGATATAATTGCTGAATTGTGTTGTTTGAATGGCGTTTTACCTCAAGGTGCTCCCACAAGTCCTGCCTTATCAAATATTATTGGAGGATATATTGATGTTTGTATAGAGTATGTTCTTGAAAAATACAATATAAGAGCATATACTAGGTATGCTGATGATATGACTTTTAGTAGTAATGTAAAAATAAATCCAAAATTTATGAAATGCATTTACGTTATCATTAAAAAATTAGGATTAAAAGTAAACAGTTCAAAGACAAAAATTTATTCAGTAGGAATGAGGCATAAGGTTACTGGAATTATAGTTAATGGTGAAACTTCATCAATACCCAGAAAAGAAAGAATGAAGTTCAGAGCTTTATTGCACAATATTCAAACGGGTAAGATACAAATAAATAACGAAATAAAGAACCATATAAAAGGGAAGTATAGTTTCTTTTTTATGGTTAATCCGGCACAAGCAGAAAAATTTAAATCAACAATGGATGAAATACTATGTTAGTCAATGCAAAATTTATGACCGAATTGGAGAAAAGCAAATGGCTTACATGGGTTCATACCATGTTAAAATTTATTCCAAAGGAAGACTTAGTTCTTATCCCAGAAATTACCATATATAGTACCTTGATTAGTGGCATTCACGATTCTTTTAATTTAAAAAATCCTGATTCTGATAAAACAATTAATGGATTTTATAAGAATAGAGTTTGGGCTTTTGCTTGTCTAATTCAAGGTAAAACAATTGTTTGTACACCCAAAATAGCATTGTGTGTAAATCGTGAAAAGCAATTAAATATTAAAACTCCAATGGAGTTAACGTTTTTTCACGAAGTAGGACATTTTCATTTGTTTCATAATAGACCTTATAAAGCAATACTTTCTACGGATGAAGATGACTCTGATTTTTATGCACTTGTTAAATATATAAAACTATTAAGAGAACTACCACATTTTAGGACTTTTGCTGAGTCTAAAAATGGGAGACTTGCTGAAGATATTTATCGTAATTTTATTTCAAGTTATACTCATCTTTCTGATGCAGAACTTGCAATGCATATAGCAAAAGAGGTGTTTAAATGCAATGTGACAACAACGACATAAGACCAATCACTTTGGCTGGTTTTACTGGTCAAAGAGAGGTTGTTGATAGGGTTGAAAACGCTATTACAGCAGCTATAATTAAAAAGGATGCATTCCCTCATACAATTATGTCTGGTCCGCCTGGACTTGGTAAAACAACATTAGCATCTATAATTGCAAATGAAATGGATGTTCCATTAATAAAGATAATGGCAACAGCAATAAAAAATCCGTCAGATATAGAATCTATACTGGCTAAAATATCTAATTCTGGATATAATACAAATGGAGAAATAATAAACAGGGATTTACTTATCCCATCTGTTATTTTTATAGATGAAATACATAGATTACCATCTCTAATAACAGAACTTCTTCATACTGTTCTTGAAGACAATCTCATATCTTTAAAGAAAAAGAATTATGAATCTCAGTCAAATGAAGCTCAAGAATATTGGGTTCCTCGTTTTACCCTAGTTGGTGCTACCAATTATATGGGTCAGCTTCCAAAACCTTTTCTTGATAGATTTGCTTTACATTTCAACTTTGAATATTATTCTCTTGAAGATATAGTAAAAGTGTTATATAATTCATCAAAATCTCTAGGATATTTTATAAATGATGAAGGAATTTTAGAAATAGCAAAACGTTCTAGGGGTATTCCTAGAATAGCAAATAGATTTCTTTCTTTGTCAAATGATTACACAATAGCAAAAACAAAAAAATTAGATACAGAAATTAATTTTGAATTTGTAAACGGAATGTTTAAAAAGGAGGGAATTGATGAAATAGGACTTGACAAACGAGACAGAAAGGCATTATATTACCTTTCTACAATCCCAAGACCTATAGGTTCTAAATCATTAGCACAGGCTATTGATGAAGATGAAGATACTCTAGAGAATAGTATTGAACCTTATTTGGTAAAACTTGGATTTATGGTAAGAACTCCTCAAGGTAGATATATTACCGAAGAGGGTAAAGAATATTTAGGTATTATTAACAGGGGGCGGTTGCTCCCAAAAAAACAACAAGGAGACGTAAAATGAACGTAGGACAAATGCTCGACGCAAAACCCAAAGTAAAAGAAACCACAGAACCAAAGATTGAAAGGGTTCCAAAAATCGAAGTAAGAGTTAATGGGAAATTAATTGACCCAACAAAACTTGCTACTAAAAAAGCAGAAGTTAAGGTTGATACTGAGCCCGAACGTGAACTGGACTATGATAAAAAATTGAGGAAATCTAATCTTGTAACAAGATTGAGAAAACTATCGGTGGACAAGAAAATGGTTTCATTTTTGGTGTTAACTCCAGCATCAACTACTGGAAGAAAAGTTCAAAGTGTAATTATGAAAGACTTTGAAGTAAAAGAAACATCAGAAAGCAAATTTATTATTACTGGAAGAGACATTGAACACGAAGTCAATGCAGATTTGGACTGCGGTTTGAATGTGACCAAACATATCTGTACATCTTCCAGAGAAAAAGAAGATTGCATTTTCAGGAGCTATCGTATTGACAGGATTCTTGGTCATACCATGACTTGGAGTTGATTTAATATTTAAACATTTACGGTAGTTGGATTAAATGTGTCCATCTTTAATGAGTGGGGAAATATCTCATGCTGACGGGTCTGGTGTCCTGACTACAAGGCTAAGAGATAGACCGATTCCGAAGGGAGTGGTAGGTACAGTTTGTTCAACCAGTTAATTCGGGGCTGAATTAACTCAATATGTATAGAAGACACCTACATGTTGGGAATGCTGTCCGTGCGGTCAAATAAAACAACCCTTTAGTGTAACAACACGCCGTAAATGTTTATTTATAGGAATGCTCTATATGGCAAAAAATAAAATATTCGAAAAAGAATACAAAGAAGAACGACTTAGAAGAACAAAAGTACGAAAAGCTAAACGCCTAGAGAAAAAGGGTAGTAGTTATACATGTCCATTATGCCATCAAGATAGAGGATATGTAATAGAAAAACTGTTAGACCCATATCAACATGATATGTATGACATAGAAGTTTATGTAAGGATGTGTGAAGATTGTCAAAAAGACAAAGCAGGTGATGTTTAATATATCGCAGGGTAGCTCAGTGATAGAGCCAAGCGTCGTTGGTTTGATTCCAACCCCTGCAACCATTTTTTAAATGAGGGATTAGCCAATATGGTAAGGCAGGGTACTCTAAATACTCCATATGCTGGTTCAAATCCAGTATCCCTCACCATTTTAGTGAATTGTTTTTCATGTTACCTTTATTCTTGTAAGTACATATATTCAATCACTATATAGTGTATTGTAATTTATGTTAGCTTAGATGTGTGTGCAACTCTCCAGAGAATAAATATAGGTAATATGATTCGATGATGTTTCATCATTGAATATTTATGTTTTATTACAATATTATTACTTGGAACAAGTAATTGTGGAATTCACTACTCTTTTAAATTATTTTACCTTGAACCGTTTTTTGCTAACCTTAAAAATTAGCAGGGTTGATGTTTCATCAATCTTATATTACATTAACAATCAGTATACATTTTATTTAGTCCCCATAATTTATTTCTTCTGGACAAGTCCAGAAATCATAAATTATTTAGACTCCATAAAATAAAGGGTTCAAGGTTTTTTACAACTAACATTTTAAATTTTGCAAAAATAAATGGTATTTTGATAACTTATCTTTGAAGTATTTCCAAATTGAATTAAGAGCAATAAGTTGCTCTTTAGAACGACGTTTCGTTGTTCTTAGCCTAATAATTAATAACAATTAATAAGAATTCCTAACGCTACACCACGAATGCTGCTCAAGCGCAGCATTCTAGGTTACGCTACCGGAATTCTTTAAGGATTTGGAAATACTTCATTTTAATTTTAAACAACAAGGAATTAAAAATGAACAAAAATAGTAGATTTTTATCAAGAGGTATTCTTTCAAACCCAGTGTCATGGGCTGTTGACAAATGGGTAGTTGGTTACTATTCAGAACATCCTGTCTCTAAAGACGGTCCTATGGTTCCGTTCATTACAGAACTGAAATCTTGTAACATGCTACAAATAGTTCCATCTTCTATGGGACAATGTACTGGAAAATCAGCCGCCAAAAGCTATCGGGGCACACTCCCTGAAGATTTGCTAATTTTTGAGGGTGATAAATTGTTACAAAGAGGCTATACAGATAGAGATGGATTAGAATGGGAGGACGAAGAAGGAATAGTAGAATACTCTAAATCAGAAACCAGATTCTTTTGTACAGGAATCGGTGGGCAATTCATACCAAAAAACGTTGAAATCATAGGAACAATTCACGATGTAGGAGATAGTAAAACAATGTTAAAGGATATATAATGGAACCAGAAGATGATGGATTACCACACAAAAGAGTAGACGAATATATATTATGTGCTGCTATTCATTTTGATGATGAAAAGGTATATGTTCACCAGCCATTCAATATTAAAACAGGATTTGTGGTATGTGGACGAAGGCATCACAATTGTTTTATGACAATGGCAATATTAGATTCTAATAGACTTAATGGAAATCGATATAAACGAGAAATACAGGGATTTATAACATCTAGTGATAGATTTGTAGATAGACGTGAAGGCAATGAAATAGCCAGAAAACGAAAACAAGTAGATAATGATTATGATGAACAATTAATGTCAGAAGATTTATACTAATTAACTTTATATTTATAAATATCAACTATAATTCATATAAACAAATGGAGTTTAAATGAAATTTACAATACAAGATGTTTGTGTTAATACAAAAACAAAACAAGAACTTATTTTTGTTTTGACAATATTGGAAAAAGTTGGTTTTTTATGGAGGGGTGGAGATAAACCACTTTCATGGATTCCAGAATGGAACAACTATTGTGAAAGTACTGTAATTTTTATAAGAGAGAGTTTTGGTTACGCAAATATACAATGGGCTATAGATAAAAAGTTTAAAGTATTAACAATAAATCAGTTTTTGAACATTATAACTGAAGATACACCAAAAGCAAATACTTTAATAGATTATATAGACACAAAGTCAATGTCAATAAGAAATGGTCTGTTTAATAATAGTAAATTTTTTACATCATTGCTTGAGTTTAATGCATTGTCAACATGTAGAGAACTTTTAGAATTTAGATTAAAATTACTTAAAGATAAGGGTATTACAAATGAAAAAGGTTGAATTAGAGATAAAAGTAAAAGTGGTAGTTTATGTATCTGAGGGAATGGAAATATCAGATGTTGTTTTTAACAGGTATCTAATTCATGATTTCCACTCGGAAGACCCATCGTTTTATGTTTTTGGAACAGAAATAAAAGACTTTAAAATAAGGGATATAAAAAATGAGTAAACAATTTAAAATGATGAAAATATTCGATTGTCAGGATTTTCCAAAAGATATTAAAAAAATGTTTTTTGATGAATATGAAGCTGGAAATGATTGTTATGTTGAATATGATATATGTAATGACGAAGAAGCCAATAAATTAACAAAATATCTAATGGAAAATGGAGGAAAAGACGGAGAAACAGTTATTATAAAGCACTGGTGGTAAAATGCAATTAGAAAAAGGTTTTCGTGTAAAAATAAAAGAAATAAAAAACATTGACATAGACCGTTCTCCTGGTTTTACCTTTGATATGGAAAGTGTAGCAGAAGCTAATAAAAGAATTTTTATAATATTAAAATATGACAATAAAAGCAAATACTATAAAATAGAAGGTAAAAATAAAGTTGATGGTGCATGGGGTCAATTAGTAAGCTCTCTTGATTTTTCATATACAAAAGAAATGTTTGACCTTGATTTTACAAAAAATGAAATTGAGATATTCAAAGAAATTTCAGATAAGTGTGAAAATACATGTAAAATATGCTCATACGGTAATTGTCCAATAATAAAACAGGTGTATGAAATTTTATAATGAACTTTAAAAAAACCGGAGTTTATGTTAATACAAAAACTCAAGAACAATTTAATTATATACTGAGTCTATTAGAAAGTGAAAAATTTAAATGGCACAGCGGACATAATCCATTAGATAAAAAAAATTACTGGACAAACTATAGTTCAGAAACTTTTTTAGAGATAAATAAAGCATTTGGGTATGGCTCTGTTTCCAATTGTTCATATGGTGATACTCTTTTAAGTTTTGAACAATTTATTAACGACATATTAATATTAGATGCTCCGGCTACAGGACAAACTATTTTTTATATAGATATAAAATTAATGTCGGTTAAAAGTGAAAAATTTATAAATAATGATTTCTTTAATTATCTACATGAATTTGGTGCTCTATCGACTGAAAAATATATAATTGAAGAAAGATTAAAATATCTTAAAATGAAAATAAAAAAAGAAGAGAAGTGAATGAATAAAGCAACAGAAGTAAAAAAACAAATTTTAAAATACTATAAATACGGGTTTAAGTTTGGTGATTTATCTAAATATATGAAAAATAATGAAATAGACCACAATATAAAATCACTACACAAACACAGTGGTTTTGATTCCCCCAATCAAAGTGATTTGGCAGTATTCTATTATTCAGATGGTTCTATGTTGGTAATATCATGTAATAATGTATACTCTAGTATGTAAAAATATAGATGTGCATTCGATGTCTATAAAGAGTGAGAGATTTATGAATAATGATTTTTTAAATTCCCTGTTTGAATTTGATGCACTATCAATTAACAAAGATATACTCAGAATGAGATTAGAATTACTTAAAACAAGGAAACAATAAAATGTGCAGTGAATCATATGACTTAGGCGAACCCAATGGTGAATGTCCTGAATGTGGAGAACCAACTGTGGACGGAAAAGCGGCTTCTGGCTGTGAATGTTCACCCGAAACATGTCCAACATGTCACGCAACACCTTGTGATGAATCTTGTTAGGGAATTAAAATATGAGCGACTTAACCAAGATAAAACAATATCCTCTTTATTGAGGGAAAAATAATTTTAAAAAGAACGGAATAATGAATAAAAAGAAAAATAATCCAAATTATATAAAGAAAACAAGAAGCTCTCGCAGAAAAACTGGAACTCCTAAACTTCAACCAATGAGTTGGGAGTATTGGCGTATCCTTGACGGAATTTATATCAATGGAAGTAGAGAAACGAGAAGGCTATTAAGCGGTAAAAACGGAATAGTTGTAAAATGAGGTATTATGAAAACACAAGAATTACTATCCGTTGAGTTTAGATACTCATATTTAGACGAAAACGAAATAAGACAATACGAAAATAAAAAAACCACTATAGGGATTTATGAAACTTTAGAAGAAGCTATATTGGCTGGCAATGAAACGCTAAAATCTCTATCTGAAATACTGAAATTTGCAAATAAGGATTGTTTTACAAAAAATGGAGGTTTTTTCGGTCATCCAACCAGGCTTATTGTCAATAACAGAACCCCAGGAAGCAATATAGATTGCTATGTCAAAATAACCAAATTAACGTTTGAAAATGTAAATAAATTATTGGATTCGATTAGAATCTATGGATAAAGAAAAAAATAATGAAGGTGTTATATTGTGAGTTCAAACATAACTATTGAGGCAAAAAGAGGAAAAGAAAGAATTACATTTCCAGTAATCCAAACCTCTGGTGAAGATACTAAATATATTATAGATAATGGTGATTATTATGGAAATGCACCAAATCCAACACAAGCTATTGAACGATATAAGGAAAGATATATGTTTTGGCATGGCAATACTAATAAAAAGAACTATTATTATAAAAGAGATAATGCAGATGCTAAACGCCACTGTAATGAATTAGATAATTGGGTTAAACAACACAGAGCAAAATGCTATAACATTGTAGTTTATGGAGATTAAATGGAAACTATTTTTAAAACAATTTATGGTTCAAGACTTTATGGAACCAATACTAACGATTCAGATACTGATATTAAAAGCATCATTGCTCCAGATATTAAGAATTTAATATTGGAAGAAAAAATAGATATTATAAATGGGAAAACCGGTAATAATGATGTTGGAGAAATGACCATTCAAGACTTTAGAAAATTTTTAACAGAGGGGAAGGTAATATCTTTAGATTTATTATTTGCTCCGTCAAACAGAAATGCTACTATTTCAACAAGTAGAATGTTTGAAGAAATTTTTAAACACAGAAAAGATTTAGTTTGCAAAAACAACAACGCTTCTATTAGTTATTGTAAGGGGCAATCTTCTCTTTATGAAGTAAAGGGGTCAAGAGTACAAACTGTTTGTGATATGATTGATTTTCTGGATGGTTTTCTCGGTCATAAAAGTATTAATGAATTTTACGAATTTATCCCTGAAAGCAAATATGTTAGAAAATATGTAGAAAAAAACAAACAGAACATGGTTGAAATATGTTCAAGAAAATTTGAAGGAACTATTAGCCCTGCTTATTTAAAATTATGTCTTCATAACGTCGTTAGAACATATGGTAAAAGAGCTAAAAAGGCTAAAGAAAATAACGGAATAGATTATAAAGCAATAAGTCATGCCTTTAGAGGTATTCTTGGATTTAAAGACCTTTTGCGTTATGGAGAGATAGTATTTCCACTTGAATATAGAAATTTTATTAGAGATGTCAAAGAAGGTTTTTTAGATTACTATAAAGATGGTTTAGATGAGAAACTAGATGCTCTAATTGAGGAAGTAGAAAATCTAGTAAGAATTTCAGAATTAAGGGAAGATTTTAATCAAGAATTACTTGACAATATTATTTTAAGCAATTATAGTATTAAATTATAATAAAAAGGAACAATATGAGTGATAAAATATTTTTTTATGACCTTGAGACTACTGGGTTAAGTCAAGATTGTGCCATACATCAACTTTCTGGGATGTTTTTTGACATTCAACAATGGAATGTTGTAGATTCTATTAACTTGTTTGCACGTCCACACGTTGGTGCAAGGATAGAATATGGAGCACTTGAAATATGTGGAATTACAAAAGAACAACTTTATTCTTATCCAACACCAGAGTCTATGTATAAAAGATTGGTAGATAGCCTTTCTGCCCATGTTAAGAAATTTGACCCAAATGATAAAATGTTTCTTGGAGGATTCAACAATCATAAATTTGATGATGAAGTACTAAAAAGATTTTTCATATTAAATAATGACAAGTTCTTTAATTCATTTTTTTATTCTGCTCCGGTAGTAGATACTTATCATTTGGCTTCTAAAACTTTACTTCTAAGAAGAAAATACATGCCAAACTTTAAGCTTTCTACTGTTGCTAAATTTTTAGGAATAGAAGTTAAAGAAGAAGAATTGCATGATGCTAAATATGATTTAGAACTTACTATAAATATTTTTAAGAAAACATCTGAAATACATGGTATATTATCACTTGAAGGCTTGAATATTGGTGACTTGATGAATAAATTAACAATTGCAAGAGAAGAAAGAAAACAACAAATTAAGGAATATAAAAATAGTGAATACTTTATCTATAATGGCTAGTTACTCAACAAACGTGATGATTTTATCATCTTGTATAGTAACTTTCGCAGTTTGTGTATATTTTTCATTAAAAATATTATCAAAAATAATCGACAATTTAAAGTGCTCTTATCACTTTGCTTGTTTTTTATGTATGAGAATAAGAAAAGATAAGAAAATACCAAAATCTCTTAAAAGAAAATTTCTGACAGAAAAAGACTATGATTTATTTCTTAAAATAAAACGTGGATTAGAAGAAGTTAAATATGGAATAATGAAAAGAGAAGTACAATTTAAAGATTGTGAATCTCAACTTTTTTCATATGAAAATCATAACATATATATAAAAGAGAAAACATCCAACGATGCGATAAGAATAAAAGATGGAAGAAGAATAAAAATAAGTGATACAGAAAAGGTAATAGAACTAGAACTTCAGTTTCCGTTAATAGAATGGTTAGCTATTCAAGCTAAATGTGGTAAAATTTTATATAATATAGAAAAAAGATATGGGACATTTTATGAAGAAGAATAATGGTGGAAATAGGGGGAACAACAAAGGAATAAAAGAAAATATCAGAAAAAAATATAGCAAAAGAAAAGTTTCTGATAAACGCAAATTGTTAAAAATAGAACCAGTTATTATTAAAAATAAAATTTACAAAGAAGAGATACCTCATTTAAAAAGTCCATCAACAATAGCTAAATTACTTGTAGACAAATATACTGGAGTATAAAATGATAATAATTAATCCTAGTTCTTTTAATTATTTTATTGTTTGTAATTTTCCTCCTAATGCTATACTTATTATAAAATTTTTAATGTCTATTCACATGATTGATAAAAATTTAGATATACATGATTTTGTAAATAGATATTTTACAATTGGGACGAATAATTGTTTAATAATAAATAGTGACGGAACATTATCTATAAAACCAGTCAGTAGAGTAGTAACATATGAAAAAATTCGTTATTTCATTAGTTTTAAAGAATTTAAAAAAAGGTTTATAAGAAGTAAGCCATCTGTGGGTTGGAATTATTTTTACATATATGACTTTATAAACATGAAGTACACAAACAAAAAATGGACTAATTGTAAAAGCGACAATTTTAACCTTGAAATGGAAAATGTTTTTACAATTGAATCAATGATAATTCGTGAAATAAATAAAATAAAAGACATGGTGTAAAATGAAAATGATAGGTGAATATATAGGATTAAAAAATTTAGAAACATCAATAAACACTTGTACTGAACTAGAATTTTTAGAATTTATAACCTCTATGAGTATTTTAGGTTTCCGGTGGGTTGGTGGTCAAGAAGCATTAGATGATATATGTAAAGAATATTGGAAATATTACCAGAATAGAACACAACTTCACATTTTAAATGGTAGGATATCTTTTGATATTACTTATGACAATATGCCTTATATTACATTAAAAGAGTTTATGAAGTATTTATCATTAGAAGACGGAGATACATATTTTTATATAGATGTACACAACAATAGAATTAATAAAACAAATTTTGTAAGCAAAGATAAAATACATAATTTGAGAAAAGAATTTGACAATGTATTTTTTACCAAAGAATTTGCAAAATTTAAAATATCTGAAATATTAAGGTTTAAAAAATGAAATTAAATACAAAAATTAATTTAATTATAGTCCCAGACAGTAAAGAAGAAGTAGATAAAATTCTTGATATAATTGACAGTCTAAATATTAGACATCTTTCTTCTTTCAGTAAACAAAGAGTATCGAAACTTATTTATAAAAAAGTTGTAGATTTTAAAAGTATTGGGTTTTTAATTAATTCAGAATTTTATGATGTAGACTATCTAATATCTATGGAAAAATTTAGATATGTAAACCTTAATATTTTTATGAGGGAATTCATTATCCCAGACATTGATGAAACATTTTATTTCATAGACTTTAATAATGGTAAAATATGTAGTAAAAGATGGAGAGATTCTGATTTCGATAAGCTGTTATTATATTTTAAAAATGTTTTTATAATGTCAAAATTAGCTAAAAATAAATTAGAGATTACAAATGAAACTTCTTAAACCTTTTCCAGAAAAAATTGCATTAGTACCTAGAAATATGGATGAGTTTAAAAAGATACTAGATATTTTTGAAACTGTAGGATGAGAATATCTTTATGGAGATAGTAATGAAGAAATTGTAGAAATGATAAAGAAAAATGTTAAAGACGTAAAAACCATTGGATTTTGTATGTTTCGTAAATATTTTTCTGTATCTTATATTTCAAATTTAAGATATAAAAGAATTAATTTAAATGAATTTAAAAAAGAATTTTTATGTTGCGAATCTGGAGAATTGTTTTATTATAACGATTTTAATTCTGGAGTTTTAAAAAGTAAAGAATGGGAAAATTCTGATTTTGATAAAAATTTATTTGAATTTGATAATTTATTTTTCACTATTAATGAAGCAAGTAAAACATTAATTAAACTAAATAAAGTGGATAAACATGAAACTTAAACTATCTGAAGAATACAAATTAGGAACATTGGCTGTTTTCTCTGAAAAAAAAGAAGACGTTACTGAAATATTAGATTTATTATACGGGAATGGTTTTAAATATGATAGGGGTGAAAACAGAAGTTATCTTCATTCTCTAATTGCTAATGTTAGTGATGTATCAAGAGTTGCAATAGAAATTGGTAATAACTTTCAAGTAGAATATAAAACCCATTTTAAAGAACAAAGAAAACAAAATTCATATCGCTATAAAACAGTAATTGATAAGATTATACCATGGAACATTTTCAAAAATAAATATTTAGTACCAGAACTTGGAGAGTTATTTTATTATATCAATTTTAAAGATTATAAAATAATTGAAAAAAGATGGGAAGGAGAACCATTAGACTTTTTACTAAAAGAGTTTGGTAATATTTTTAATTCTTCAAAAGATGCATTAGAAAATGAAACATATATAAAAGTTAAAAGGATTATATATAAAAAATTAAAAGGATGTTAAATAATAATGGATAAATTAAATGTAATAAGTCTATTTGATGGAATGGCTTGTGGACTAGTAGCTCTTAAACGTTGTGGTTTCATAGTGAACGAATATATGGCTTCAGAAATTGATAAATATGCCATGAAAGTAGCCATGAAAAATCATCCAGAAATAAATCAAATAGGTGATGTTACAAAAGTCCATTATGCTGAGGGGATACTTTTCACTGAAACAGGAATGTATGATATTGGCAAGATAGACATGGTTATTGGGGGCTCACCTTGCCAAGGTTTCAGTTTCTCCGGAAAAGGTCTTAATTTTGAAGACCAAAGAAGTAAATTATTCTTTGATTATGTGAGAATTTTAAATGAAGTTAAACATTATAATCCTGATGTTAAGTTCCTTCTTGAAAACGTCAGGATGAAAAAAGAACATCAAAAAGTAATTTCTGAATTTCTTGGTGTAGAACAAGTTGCTATTAATTCATCTTTACTTTCGGCACAAAATAGATATAGATTATATTGGTGTAATTGGGAAATTACTCAACCTGAAGATAGACATATCTTTTTAAAAGACATTCTTGAAACAGACGTTATACCTGTAATAAAAAATAGAGGTATTTTTATAGAAAAAACTGACAAAAGTCAATGTCTAGATGCTAATTATTGGAAGGGTGTTGATAATCACGGACAAAGAACAGTTTGTGCAGCTATGAGAGGAAGGTATATAGTTGACGGTCATCGACAAGATGGTAAAATGACTGTAGCAGGGTTAACAACTCAGAGATTTGAAGTAAGAGATGATGGCAAAACAAATACTCTTACAACTGTTACAAAAGACAATCTTATTATTCACAATCATGATGGCAGAAAATTTATAGATGTTGATGAAGTTAAGGGATGCATTCTTATAGGCAAGGCAGAACTTAATGGTCATGATTATATTAAAAGAGTTTATTCTGAAAATGGTAAAGCTCCAACACTTACCGCTGCTCAAGGTGGAAATCAAGAACCAAAAGTTTGTATAAATGAAGAAAATAATGAAGAAAAACTTCTATGGAGGAAATTAACTCCGGTAGAGTGTGAAAGGCTTCAAACACTTGAAGATAACTACACTGCTGGAGTTAGTAATTCTCAAAGGTATAAAATGATTGGTAATGGTTGGACAGTAGAAGTTATTTCTCATATACTTAATTGTTTAAAAAAGGATATTTATAAATGAACAAAATATTTTTATTTTTGAAAGCAGCATACGAGGAAGAAGAAGGCATTTTTGATACTATCATTGTTTTTTTAATACTTGTTTTATCTGTAGGGTTTATCCTTTCCACAATATGGGCAGTTATTACTTTTGAAATAGCTAGAGTTATTGCCATTTCAATTGCAATTTTGTTTGTATTCTCATTTTTTGTATGGAATTTTATTAATTATATAAAAAGAGTTATTATTAGATACAAAAAAGAAATTAAAAGTAGAGAAAGTATTTATTATGAAACCACAGATGAACTTCTTTTAAAATGTAACAAAACATCAATAAATAATCAACAATGTATTATGGCTTGTGGTCATCTTGGTCCACACTATACAAAAAATGGAGATAAATTTATAACCAGATGTGTTAGGGATTGTAAGTTTAGCCCTAATTCAAGTAATATGGGTAAAGTTACATGGGAAGAATGCATATATTGTGGAACAACGAAAAACATAAAGGAAAACAAAAATGATTGATTTTGAAACGGCTAGAAGATTAAAAGAACTTGGTTTTGATTTTAAAAGTGGTAAAGCGTGGATAACAGACTCTAGTGGTGTAGAGGTAATCTCTTATCCAGAGTTAGAAGACAATGAAAACGAAGAAAAATTCTTTATCCCAAGTGTAACTGAATTGATAAAAACTTTACCCCCCTTTATTAATGTGCATGATAGATATTATAAACTTGTTATTTCTCTTCATGTAACAGGGGAAAAACCAGATAAGCATATTTATGCAAGATATGAAATGAATATGGGATATGGAAAAACTCCAGCATCTCTTTGCGGATTCCCATCAGACCAATGTTTGGAAGAGCAGTTGGCTAATTTACTTATATATATTAAAGAACATGGGTGGATTTAATGTTAATCCCACAAAGAAGTAATGTATACAGAGGTTCAGCCTATAGACAAGATGAAAAAGAAATAAAAAAAGAACTAAAACTTGCACAAACTGTTCATCTTGCAAGATGGGATAACAATGCTAATTGTGGAGTCTCAACAGGAACAACAACTAAAGTAGAAGAAGAAATAACATGTAAAGAGTGTAAAAAGTTCATAGAAAAAATGAAAAAGGAAAAGATAAGGGCAGAAGAATGTTTTAAATTATTACAAGAAAATGATAGTGAAAAATTAAGAAATAAAATAATAAAATCTATTGATTGTTGTCATCGCCAAATTTGGCTAGATGCTTTTGAGTATGATTATGACAATGATATGAAAGAAAAAATAAAGGATGTTACTCATAGTTAATAAAATTGATTTAAATTTATTTTAATGGTTGTATTTTAGATTTACGCTCTTATATTTTACTAACAATTTAAACAAAAGAAATAAATGAACAAAAAACTGACAAGATTTGATATTTTATTAGAAATTATTGTTGATATTTTTAAAAAGAACAACAAGAAAGAATAAAAAATGAAAATACTTAAAAAAATATTTGAAAATAACGGATATGGGTGTAATTGTTGTAGACGTGACGAAGAATATTCAGAGTGGATTGAAGAATCTGAAATGTTGTCTTTAAGAGAAATTTTATATGAAGCTATTGAATGTGCTAATACAATAATAGGTATTGGTGGATGTGTAGGTACTGTTTATGAAAAAGATGGAGATGTATTATATGGATTCACATCTGATATATATACAACAGGAGGAGATATATATATTGTAATAAGAAATTCCAAATATTTAATTTATTCAGACTCAACATCTAACAAAGAAAAAATATTCAATAAAGAAGAAATATTAAAAATTTATGGTAAATGAGGTTTTAAAATGAAAAAAAATTCAAAGGTTGTACAAGAATGGTTGTCTGGCAAAAACAGCAAATCAAGAAATTTATTCTCTGAAGATGGTGTGATATACAGTTATGGACATCATTTCCCTATCGCAAAATTAGGCAATCCTGTTATAATCACGAGTAGAACTTATTCTTCAAGCACTGGAAGACATGTAGGGATTGTACAAAGAGCTTTAAGTGAACATTACAGGAAATATATTATTGCACCACCTGATTGTGGAATTGAATTTTGCAAAAATAAATTTATAGAATTTTATGAACAAATGATTCAAAAATTATTATCGTCTCATTTACGTTCAAGGACATTAAAGTTTTATTATAATTCTAAAATTAAAATGTTTCAAGATATGATTGAATTAATACAAAAAATGAACTAATAATGAAAATAAAAATACCAAACAAAGCTATCCTGTGCAATAAAATGAGCCAAGTTAATTTTTTTATAAAAGAAATTGATAATTTAGATTATTCGCAAGGAGCTTTAGAAAGTATTAGAAAATATATATCATTGTATGGAGAGATATGTATAAATTTATTGATAGAATTTACATACTCAGGTATGATTATTAGAAATAAACCATTATTGGCATATGCAAGTGCAGAATTCTACAAGTTAGTGAAAAAAATTGAAATTATAACATTTAAAGAATTTTTAATGGATAACATTGAAATATTTAATAATGAAATGTTATATATAATTATTCCAGATAATAATAATTATTTAACTATTAAAAAGTTTTTATATAAAAATAAACCTGAACATAAATTATTACTTGAATATTCTTTCTTTTCACTATTTAAAGAAGAAGTTGAAGAAGAACTGAAAAGGTTAAAACAAAAATGAAATACAAACCAATTGACGGAGTAATAGAATGTTCAAATGAATATGAAATACAAAGCGTTTTAGATTTTTTTGAAAAAGCTGATTATTGTAATGATTTTTTAAATGATGCACTTGGGTGTATGAATAGACATTCCGAAAATATTTGTATTAATTTTTCTTTAGATATTTCTGGTAATAACAATTTTGTAATGCTTACAAGACCAGAATTGAGATATTCAGAAAAAAGTTTTTATCAAAGTCTTAATATTAAAATATATAAATACTCAGATTTTGTAAAAATGTTTCATCCATTACTTAGACATTCATATTACATAATAGAACCTAATAATACATCTAAAAATAAATATAAAATTAGAGAAGTTAAATATAATAAACATAATAAAACATTATTTGAATTTTATCCTTTCTTTTTAGTAGAAATGTTAGCTAATATGGAGTTGATAAAACTTAATGGTAATAAAAATGAAACCCAAGAGAAAATTAAAAAAAATTAAAGGAGTTTTAAAATTAATTTCTATAGAAGAAGTTAATTCCTTGTTTAAAATATTTTATATCAATGACACCTCTAAAAAGAATAGATGTGTGGAAAGCATTTTATTGCATGGGTATTCGTGTATTAATATATTTATTAATATTTGGAATAATACATACGGAAACGATTTTATATTTGGATTTGTATCCGAGGAATATTATACCACATATGGTATTAAAGTGTTTTCTTTTTCTGAATTTCTGGGGGAGCAAGGTTTAATACCAGTTATTGGAGTAACATATTTTGTTATTTCACTATCAAGAGGGAAATGGGTAATAAAAAAGTTAATATATAACGAAGAAAATAAACATTTGTTTGGATTTGAAAACTTTTATCTAACTAGAAAAGAAGCAGTTTATGAAAAAGAATGGATGTTGAGTATTATTGAGTATTATAATGAATAAAAATGATAATTAAAATATAAATAATAAGGAGATTTAAAATGTCATTTTTCGGAGTAACTAAAGAGGTATTAGAATTTGTAAACACTCATCCAAACGCAGACAGATTGGATATTGGAAAACTTGAAGGTTCTAATTTTCAATTTGTAATACCAAAAGATAAATTTAAAGCCGGTGATGTAGTCCTTTATTTTCCAATAGATTCTTTAATCCCAGAAAAAGTTCTTCAAGAAATCGGACTATTAGGACTTCTCTGTGGAAAAAACCAAAATAGAGTTAAAACCAAATGTATAAGGGGAGAAATATCTCAGGGGTTAGTTGAACCTATTGATTTACTTGATAGGTTGTCTTTTCCAAAAACAAACGAAATGTCTCCGGAAATTCTCACTGAGTTTCTAGGTGTAGAAAAGTACGAACCAGAAGCTATTCTAGAAGGAGGAGCTAATCTTTTACCGTTGCCAAATTTTCTTTCGGTTTATGACATTGAAGGTTGTGAAAGATATCCAGATGTAGTAGAAGAATTGATGGATGTTGGAGTTTTTATATCGGAAAAAATAGAAGGAACGAATGTATCGTTTTCTGCCAATGTTGAGAAGGATGGAAAAATTACCTTTTTTACTAATCAAAGAAACTATACTCTTTTGGAAATAGATGGACGCAAGCATTCTTTATGGGAAATGTTTAGAAAGCTCAAGATGGACAATATTCTTACAATGTTAATATCAACGGAAGGTGCTAGTAATGTAACAATCTATGGGGAGTTTATTGGTCCTAAAGTTCAAGGTAATCCATATAAATTAAAATCTCATGAATTTTTAGTTTTTGATATCAAGATAGATGGAAGATTTATGTCATTCTCTGAGATGTTCCTTACCACACTTCACTATCGACTAGGGGCTGTTCCAACTATATCTTGTAGCGAAACGTTAAGGGATGTTTTGAATGGTAAGACCATAACTGAATACTCTAATGGTAAATCTTTACTTAATCCTAGTGTTTTAAGAGAGGGTATTGTTATTAAACCTCTTACAGAAAAGTACTCAGAGAGTCTCAAAGGAAGGCTTATTATTAAAAAAAGAGACCCCATATATTTATCGAAAGGAGAATATTAATTTTTATTTATATCAGGTTATATAAGTTTCAATAATTTTAAAACAACAAAAACAAAGGGATGATAAAATGAAATTTCTCGTAACTTATACTGGATTTTTAAAAGATGAAGTTGAATTGTGGGGATATAAGATATATTCAGAAGACGAATTTAATGAAGAAGACATTAAGGAAGCCATTTTAAAACAAGATGGAGAAATGTATAGACTGAAGGATGGAAATTCTATAGAAATGAGTTTTGAGGATTTTCAAGTAAAGAAAATAGACGAAAATCAACATAACCATATTATAAGTATTTTTGGTGGAATAAGTTGCGGACACTTCCCTGAATTGTTTTCTTCAGGTGAAATATGTTTTTAAATAGATTCAGAATGTTATTAATTATTTTTGCGTTAATTTTATTCATAACTGTTTCTTTTATGAATTTTTTATCAAAAAAGACTACGCATAATACAAAATACTATTTGATAGAGATATTTATTTCAAATAATACATATAAATACATATATGTTCAAGGTGGAGACTTGACTTATATAAATAGATGTGTTATTATAAAAGATGATTGTTATCCTTTCAATGATAAAATAGTAATATCTGGAGATTTTATAATAACTTTGGTTAAGGAAGAACCGTGTAAAAAATAAGAGATAATAATGGATAATAATTTTTTAGTTAATGGGGAAATATTTTATGTAAGAATTAATAATGTAAATGAATTTCATCAATATTTATACATTATGATGTTCATCTATAAATTTAAAACCATTGGAAATGTAAGTTTTGATAGTTATTTTGAAATGAAAAAAAATATGATAGAATGGATAGATGAAGATTCAGGATTATTTGGACATGTAAATAGATATCATCCCTTTTTTACAATAGAACGTCGGCTTTTAGGAAACATACCTTATAATATGAAAGTTTTTACATTAAGCAATTTTAAAATATGGAAAAATTTAATGGGACACATCCCCCCACTAAATAAATCAATATATTATTATATATCATTTAAAGAACCATATATTAACACAGAAGAATGGACTGAAAACTGTTTAGATAAACAAAGATTATTTTTCGGTAATGTTTTTATAGATGAAAGAGAAGCTAAATACTCAATTGAATTATTAAAAAAGGAGAAAATTATATGAAAAACTGGGAAGGTTCTGCAAAATATTGGGAAAAAGCTTTTAACCCAGTAATAGGGTGCAATAAGATTTCTGAAGGATGTTTAAACTGTTATGCCAAAGGAGTTGTTGAAAGATTCGGAATTAATGACGGTGATTTTAAACCTACTGTTATGACAAATGCAAAAGCTCCAAAATCTGGGATTGTTTTTGTTGGTAACATGACTGACATTTTTGGTGAGTGGGTTTCTCATCATCAGCTTTTTGACATTCTTTACTCTTTAAATGATAAAGCAATCAACTTAATTTTAACCAAAAGAGCAAAAAGATTTAACGATTTTGCATGGCGTAAAGAAGAATGTTGGTTCGGAGTTACTTGCGAGAATCAGACAAGAGCAGACGAAAGAATACCAGAATTATTGAAAGCTGATGTATTACACAGATGGCTTTCACTGGAGCCTTTACTTGGTGAAATTGATTTACAACATATAACTAGAAGTTGCGAACGTGGGCTTGGTGAATATGTAGATTGTTTAACAGGAGAAGATTGGCAAGAATCTTCAATATTTGGTGGAAGTAGATGTGGGTTGGAGCCAGACGAATATTATGAAAAAAGAATTAAATTGGTTGTAATAGGAGCAGAATCACTGGGAAACAATGCAGGACGTGAATGTAAAATTGAATGGATTGAAAAAGCAGTTAATGATTGCTTAAAGGCTGGTGTCCCTGTTTTTGTTAAACAAATACATATTGATGGTAAATTAATAAAAGACATAAATAAGTTTCCTGAGCATTTAAGAATAAGACAAATACCAGATAAATTTAAAAATTATAAAGGAAATTAAAATGGCATTGTCAGGAAGAACAATAAACGAATTAGAAATAGAAATAGAGATCAAATCTGAAATAAAAATATTAAAAGAAACGGTTAAACGTTTAGAAGAAAGAATAAAACGGTTAGAAAAACTTGAAAAAACTAAAATTGATGATAGGTTTACCAACAAATGGAACGAATTAGTAGATAGCAATCATCCAAAAATAAGGTATTAAATATGTTTATTTATCAAAATGGCGGTTTACCAATCAAAGTATGGGTTGACCAACAAGAATATTATGCTGATTCTGGATTGACTCAGCAAACAGAAGCACTAGCAAGACACCCATTCGCATTTAAACACGTTTCCTTGACCCCTGATGGACATTTAGGTAAAGGTATGCCTATTGGTGGAGTTTTAGCAATGAAGGGTGCTGTGTGTCCTAATGCTGTTGGAGTGGATATAGGTTGCGTTGATAAGGATACCGAATATCTAAGTGAAGAAGGCTGGGTGAAAATATCTGAATATAAAGGGGAGAAAATAGCAGAGTATAACGCAGAAGACAATTCTACGGTCTTTAGAACGCCAATCAACTATGTTGTGTTACCAGAGACTAAGTTTTATTACTTAAAAACCAAATATGGTATTAATCAAATGCTTTCTGGTGAACATACTGTATTATTAGAAAAAGGAGTTCATCACAGGAAAGGTATGATTGGTAAGAAATATACAATGAAGATGGAAGAATTATATAATTATCATCAAAATAGAGTTTTAGGAATGAGAGATTACTTTATTAATGAGATACCAAATTTGATAATAAACACATCAATTCCATTGACCGACGAAAAAATAAGAATTCAGGTTATGGTCATGGCGGATGGCTGTTTGGATACTAAATCAAGTTGCGTGTGTAGATTTAGAAAGTCAAGGAAAATAAAAAGGGCAGAAGAACTATTATCGGATTCAGAAATAAAGTACACTAAAGGCATATCTAAAAATGGAGATGTTTGGTTTCGATTTAAACCACCATTGATGGAAAAAAGAATCGGGGTATTTAAAAATGCCTCAGTAGAGCAATTGAAAATAATTGAAGATGAGATTATGCATTGGGATTTTGATACAACGCAAAATTCATTTTGCAGTAAATATAAAGAGGATGTTGATTTTGTACAATATGTATTTGCAACACAAGGGAAAAGAACATCCATTAACTACGATAACAGGTCGGATAAAGAGACATACAGATGTTTATTATCCAAAGGTAAGCCTAGAGTACAACTAGGTGGAACCCCTAAAACAGACATAAAGATAGTAGATTCTGAAGATGGTTTAAAATACTGCTTCACCACGTCTACTGGTTTTTGGATTATGCGAAGAGGTGGCTGTATCTGTGTAACGGGCAATTGTGGAATGATGGCTGTTAAAACTGACTATAAAGCCAGTTCTTTTTCTAAAGAGGACCTGATTGAAATTATTCATTTAATCAAAGAAAAAATTCCAGTTGGATGCAATCATCAACAAACTAATAGGCATAGGAAAGAAGCTAGTAATCTATTCAATAATTACATAACATCTTGCTTTGAAAAAAAATTAACAATTAATCCTGATATTAATATAGAAGCTATTTATAGTCAACTTGGAACTCTTGGTGGAGGAAACCATTTTGGAGAATTTCAATCAGATATTGAAGATAATCTTTGGATTATGTTGCATAGCGGTTCTCGTAATATTGGATTAAAAATTGCAAATCGTCATGCTGTAAAAGCCAAAGAAATATGTAAGAAATACAAAACTCCACTTCCAAATGATGACTTAGCTATATTGTTGACCGATTCACAAGAGGGTTTAGAGTATTTGAATGATATGGAATTTGCTATTCAATTTTCTTTTATGAATAGAATGTTAATGTTGGCTGATATTAAAGCCGTGTTGGTTAAATATACTGGAAATGATTCCTTTATATGTACATCTAAGGATATAGACGACCCAAATTCTACAGTGTTTATTAATATCCATCATAATTTTGCTGCTCTTGAAAATCACTTCGGAGAAAATGTTTTTGTACATAGAAAAGGAGCTACAAGAGTAAGACCAAATATCGTTGGAATTATTCCTGGTTCCATGTCTTCTTCTTCTTATATAGTAAGGGGAAAAGATACGGAAGAATTAAAAAAATCATTCTCGTCTTGTTCTCATGGAGCAGGAAGAACAATGTCAAGAACTAAAGCCAAGGAAAACCTGAGCATTGACAAGTTTCGAAAGGATATGGGAAATATAGCATCTGTAGATATTGACTTTTCCCATCTTGATGAATCTGGTGATGCTTATAAAAACATTCAGAATGTTATGAGTAATCAATCAGAACTTGTTGAGATAATTCACGAGTTAAAACCAATAATGAATTTCAAAGGGTGATATGACAATAGTAAAAACATTTAGAAGCAAAAGGGAAATACTTAAAGAACTAAACGCAGAAAAAATACTAAATAAACATCAATGCAAAGGCGGATAAAGAAATGAAAAAGAATGGAAACCAACTATAGATAAAGACAGTGTAACGTTCGAACTTAAAAAAGTAAAAGAAGATAAACAATGAGAAATAAATTAATAAACATTACCTATGATTATACAAATTCAACAAATCTTTCATTCGCAGAAGTGGAAGAAGCAATAAAAGCTGGTGTTGAAAATATTCACACAACTTGCCTTAACTTCTTTGACTTCGCAGTTTTAGAATTAGGTTATGATGTAATCGTAGTTAAGAAAAATCTTGACAGTATTATATTGGAGGATTTACTAGATTCTTCAACAAATGTGTATACAGAAAAGGAAATACGGAGAGCTCATAATGTGAGTAAAATGCTAATAGCTGGGGCTTTTAAATTTAAAGAACTATAATATAAAAAGGAAGGCGTAAATGTGGAAATTTATGTTTATTTACCCGTATTTGTTTCTTTCGGCTGTTTATTCAACTGGTAAAAAATTCTATATAGGTCTTGCGTGGTTATTATTATGGATTATAATTACCTTGTGTGGCTATAGACCTTGCCTTATTATAGGACAAATATTATTTGAAATATCTGGACAATCACTACCTAAAGGTACTCCAATATTACTTGATAATATTTATCTTTCACTAATTGGGGCTGTGATAATAATGATAATAGGCTTAATATTAGTTTTATTTGCAAAACTTGTACATATTATTGGAGAGTATATTGAAAGAGTTGGAGCTGAATTTAAACAAAAAAGAGATAGATACTTAACAAAAAAATAAGGTTAAATTATGAATGAATTTTATTTAGTGTTTTTGATATATGCTATACCAACAATCATAATGGCATGTACTCCTGTAGATAGATGGTTATTAACTTGCGACCAAGATAAAATAATTATTATAGTATCTTTATGTTCGGGAATAATTGGATATGTAGGAAGTAATATTTATTTTCTATTTAATGGAACTTGGAAGTTACAATCATTAATAGTTAGTTTCCAGTTTGGGTTGCTTTGCATTATTTTAGGGCTAATGGTTTTTGTCTGCTCATTAATGATGGGGTGTGCAATTAGATTATTTATTATATCGGTAATTGAAAAAATAAAAAAGGAGTAGATAAATGAAATATTGCAAGGATTGCCGACATTTTATAAAAATAGATATTGGAGGATATAATCTATGTAAAAAATCAAGGCAGGTTTTAACTACAGAAGATGTGGTTAGTGGGAAAATAAGTACCGTTTATTACAATGATTGTAAAGATTGCAGAACAGGAACTTACAGAACAATAAATATATGTGGAGAAGAGGCTAGATTGTTTAGTCATAAAAATATAATAATTAGATTAGTACAGTGGATTAAATCAATACTAAAAGGAAAATAATGTTTAAAAAAATATTAAAACTTTTTCACAAACATAAAATGGTTCACGATAAAGAATTTGAATTACTTGGAACTAAATCGTGTAAATGCCATTGTTCTAAGTGTGGAGAAAAGATGTTCGGTTTTTTAATGCAAGGGGATTTTACCAAGGAATGGTATTGGATGTATGTTAAGGAGGAAAAATAAATGATTAAAAATATATGGTTCGCTATAACAGCTTTTCTACAAGCTTCTTGGATAATGTGGCTATTCATAGCCCTTTTCATATTGTCCTATATAATAGGAAGGTTTGAAATGTCTTTATTTCCTTATAGTAATATAATAATGAATGATTGGATACTTAGACATGTGTTCCGCATATTGCTCGGTTTTTGGACCTTTGTTTCCTTGTATTTCCTTCATATTATAATTAATTTATTGCTTGCAGCTTCTGTGGATATTTGTAAGAATACGAAAACCAACTACACCTATAAAAAATTCAAAGACTTTAAGGAAAGATACAACAAAGGAATAAAAAAATGAAATATATGGGTAGTAAGTCTCGTATTGCAAAGTACATAGTGCCAGTAATACAAAAATATATTGATATTAATAAAATACAATCTTACATAGAACCATTTGTCGGAGGTGCTAATGTTATTGATAAAATAAACTGTACTAATAAAGTAGGATATGACTCAAACAAATACTTAATAGCTTTGTTCAGAGCACTTTTAGATGGGCTGGAATTACCAGAAACCATAGATAAAGAGTTGTACAGTAGAGTAAGAAGTGATAAAGATTCACATCCAGATTGGTTTGTTGGTGCTGTTGGGTTTTTAGCAAGCTACAACGGAAGATTCTTTGATGGGGGATACGCTCGACCAGGATATGAAAAGGTAAAAAACGGAACCAGATACAGAGATTATTACCGAGAATCCAAAGACAATATCCTCGCACAATTGCCGTTATTAAAAAATATTTCGTTTTATACAATTGATTTTAAAGATATTGTTGATATTAATAACTCTGTTATTTATTGTGACCCTCCATACCAAAATACAAAGCAATATGCTAATGCTTTAAAATTTGACTATGAACTGTTTTGGAATAAAATTAGACAATGGAGCAATAATAATATTGTTTTAATTAGTGAAGAAAACGCCCCAGATGATTTTAAGTGTATCTGGGAACAAGAAGTAAGTAGGAGTATAAAAACTACAGATAAAAGTGTATCCGTTGAAAAACTCTTCATAAGGAAGTAATATGAACATTCAAGAAAAAACGAAATATTTGAAACAGCAGAACAAACTATTACTAGAGGATGGTTTGATACATTAAGCGAAGATAGTGAATTTATTAACAATTGCATTTATGCTAACAAAAGGATAAGTAACAAATGAATCCAAGAGTAGAATATAAATTAACCGATGCAGATTTAAAAGAATTATTAGAAGCAAGCCGACCAACTCCAGTAATGAGTATTGGAGGAAATACTTTTAGTTCACCGCAAGAAAATGCAAATAGAGCCTGGGCTAAATTAGGCGAAAGACTAAGATTTGACCCCATGTCTGTTCGTCCAATACAAGGAAAGGGGAATAAATTCTTTACGGCAATACCAAATGAGACTAAAGAACAAAAAGAAGAAAGACTTAAATTTGAATCTGAACAAAATAAAAAGGAAAAAATAGAAACTCTTAAAAAAGAGATAAAAGATAAAGAAGAAGAATTAAAGGAATTGACAAATGGATAAAGATATTTTAAAATTATTGAAAAAGCTCGAAAAATGTCTAAGAAATTATTCTAATGATGACAATTATACACTGGAAACCAGAACGTGTGAATTGATTGGAGCTAGAACACGAGTAGAAACATTTAATGACTTTAATGGTGATTCAAGAGCTGCAAAAAAGGGAATTAAAATAGTAAAAACAATAAAAAACAAACTTGGTAAAGGAAAGTGTTCTCACCCGTGCGAGGTATGCGGGAAAATAGCTTGTAAGGATATAAATAAACGAGAATTAGGAGATGGAAATGAATAAAGATAATTTTGATGGAATGATTCTTGGAATAATAATCGGAATTATAATATGTATAGTTTCAATGGCTTCTATTATTCCTCGTATATATAAGAATGGACAAATTGACGCAATCAATGGGAATATTAAATATGAATTAAAAGCCATGCCAGATAATTCAATAGTATGGGTTAAAAAATGAAAATTAAATTAATTATAAAATCTATATATGAAGAAAGTAAAGATGGAATACCTTTCATCGCTTTTATAGCAATTTTGGCGTCGGTTTTGATTATTTGTGCTTTAATTGCTCATTATTTTAAATATGGTGTAGTTTTAATTGTTTCAATTCCTGTGTTGTGTTTCTTATATATGATTATTCATGAAGCAATCTGTTATTTTAAGCGTGTACGAGTAATTTATAAAAGAAAATTATATGAAACATATAAAAAAGAAAACGAAGATAACCAAGTTGAAAAAGAATGGAAATCTACTAGAAATAAAAACAACGTGACTTTTGAACTTAAAAATAAAATGGATTGAAAATGAAAGTAAATGAAGAAGATATAAAAATGTTTTTATTTGGAAGATGGATAGCTACTTGTTATGCTGATGAACTAATGGATAAAAATGGTATGACAAATCATAATCCAGGATTTAAAAGAGAAGAAGCATTGTCAGTATTAAACATGACTGGCGGTTCATGGTGGAAGTCAAGAATAAGACACTTTAATAGCGTGGTTCTTCCAAACTATAAAAGCAATGGAAGTTATGAAGATGCTAAAAAGTTCTTAAATGAGTAAAAATATACAAAGATTTATTCAATAGTAATAAAGGTATAACGAGAATGGGCTGGCGTGTGTAATGCACGTCAGCCCTTTTTTTTGTTTTTTTTATTTATTTTTTTGTAAATATAATATATACGCATTAGCAGGCGACTTTTTTACCTTTTAATGTCAGTCATTTTTGTACTAGGGATATTTTAGTAATTGGGATTCTTATATAATTATCATTTTCATCTTTCACATTACTTAAAGTTACCCATCCTTTATATCCTAAAAATGTAAAAGACTCTTCTCTATTAACACTAATAATTTTATTTTCCTTACCCTCATAGATAACATCTAATCCAGTATGAATCCATTCTTGTGAAAATAAAGTATTAATCATTTTTTTCGCTAATATAAAAATCTTCTTCTTTATACTTCTTGTTTATTTCTTTCATAAGATAAACTTCTTTAATTTTTCTCGCTGGTCCCCATCCATTTTTGTGTGGCTTACAAAGTGCGCAACTACTTCCTTTCTTGTTTTTTGTTTTGGAAGCTCTATTTGGATGTCTCATTTATCCCCCTATACAAATCTATTTATTATATTAGAATTAACATCTTCGTTTTCTCTTAATTTCTTCATAGCCCAAGCCAAGTCGTCACTGTAAAGTAATTCCTTACCTGTGTGTTTATCCTTATATAGTCTTCCATCTGCTACCATTTGATTAAATCTAACCTGTGCTCTTTCTACATATACTTCAAGTGGCTGTGGTGAATAGTTATTTTCTGGAACGTCAACCCCTACATCAAAGCTAAGATTTTGAGTATTCATTCTGCCGTGACTGTGGCCAAATAATGCTACACTACAATAATGACTTTTATCCCACGTCCGAGGACAACAATGTTGCATAACCCAATTATGACCCAATGCTTTTATATTCTTTATTTCACATACTTCTTGAAATTGCTCTAAATGTATTTTAGGCATTTTATCGTGAGAACCTAAAATAAGAACCTTCTTTCCTTTGAGTTTATTTATAAAATAACCATGCCTTTGAAAAGCAAAATCACCTACTATATAAACTAAATCCTTTACTCCAACTACCTTATTCCAATTTTCAATTAGCCCTTCATCCATTTCTTCTACGTTCTTCCATGGTCTGTTATTATGCTTAATTATATTTGAATGACCAAGATGCCAATCCGCCCCTACCCACACCTGATTACAACTCATTTTTTGTTTCCTTTTCTTATAATAATTCTAATTAGAAATTTCTCTTATTTTTTTCATCTAGTGAATCTTGTGCCTCTTTGCGACTTTTTCTTTCTTCGTCAGTTAATCCGGCTAAATAATTTTCATGTTTTTTCTTTGAATATTCAACCAACTTATCGAATAATCTTTTGATTCTTTTGGGCATTTCTTCATCACATTCCCCTTGAACAAATCCACGAGATACAGAAATCCAAGCCATTTCAGTATACTCACCATCAGATAAATATGTTTCAGGACATCCTACTTCGTTAAACCATTCTTGTAATTTATTTACACCCTTGTCAAATTCTTTTTCATTCATTTTTATTTAACTCCCAATTTTTCTGCTTCTTCGATAAATAACGACTTTGTATATTGCATATCTAAACCTTTATATAGATAAATATTAAATAAATTACAAAGGTCTCCTTTATAATTTTTAAATATTAATATACAATAATCAGATGGTTCACCTTTAAACCACCCACCGTCAATTTTCATAGAATATAACATTTCAGATTCAATAAGACCCATTAAATTATCTATTTCATCTACAATTTTAGTTATTTCATCAGTAATATAGATATTAAATGCTTCATTTATTTTTATTGCATATTTATTTTCGAATTCACCGTAGTCAAATCCAACAGATTTTAAATATGCTTTTATTGGTCTTGGCAAATCGCAAACATAAGCTTCATGTGCATCATGCATAAGAAAAGCTCTTTTTAAACATTCTTTAAAATTTTTGTTTTTTAATATGACTATAGGAAGAATTCCTTTTGAATCTAAAAAATCTATAATCATCATACCAATTATTGAATGCATTGCTACAGAAAAGAAAACACTTGAATGCCCATTATATCTACATATTTTAGATAATGAATGAGCTATGTCTTCTATTTCTATTTTATCTATACTAAGTTCTGGGTAAGTAATTTCTTTATTAGTAAAAGATTGAAGAAAACCATAGTCTTTAAGTGACATTTCTATCATTTTATTTACCTTAATCCTTATTTTTACCATTTAGAATGGCAATTTTAACAGATTCGTCAATCATCTGATATATCATAGCTCCAAGCGGATTGCCTTCTTTTTGACAATCATGTCTATCATCTAATTCTGCTGGTAACATTCCACACTTGATTGCATCCAATGTGTAATCTATACTAAAAGCATTCCATATTGCGGCAATTAAATGAGGTTCATCTGTCATTCCACTTTTCCATGCCAACAAATGTCTATCTAGAGACTCCATATACCTTGATATAGGCTGACCCTTAGCCCAATTCCAACTATCATATTTAAGAGAGCCATTCCCATAATGGAGAGCTAATTTAACCAAAACAGATGGCGGAATTAATGCAGGTTTTGGCTTTCCAGCCTGAGTATCTCTTTGAGAACCCGTTTTCATTAATTCTCTAACACCGTGGTCTTTAATCTGCCCAAATACTTTGTTATTTTTATCCATTTTATTCCTTTTCCTTATGTGTTGATTCTTCTTTTACCATCTCCGCAAAACACTGGTCACAAAGATAACACCCCTCTATGTCTGTTGTGTAATGACTATCTTCAAGTATTGGGCATTCACACCCTTCACAATGAGAAATAACCATCTTTCCTCCTACTTCTATTGCCCTCCATCCTAGTGTTTTATGGTTTTTAATTGAATCAATGGTCTTGTTTTCGCTTACATCTACCACTCTAGTTTCTATCTTTTCAAATATTATTTTCATATTATTTCTTCTCTTGAGTTTTATTCTTATTAAATTGTTCTTTAAAATATTCTTTAGCAATATTATAAAGTTCTTCTGTTTCTTTTGGAAGTTTATTTTGGACAAACTCAGAATTAGCAACCATAGGAAGAATCTTAATGGTCGCCATTTCTTTTGTGGTTGGAATAAAAATTAAGATAGTAAACGAAGACAAAAAGATAATTAAAGTATAAGTCCATATTTTTTTACTTTTCCCTATATTTTCTTTTTCTATTTCTTCACTGGCTATTGATAATGAACAAACATATCCTATAGTTATTAGGATAAATAATACCCCCGATATAATGCTCATTATTGAGAGATACATACAAATAGCATCCAGTCTAGTAATCCAATAAATCATGTTTTCAGTAATCATTTTGTTCTCCTTAAAATGAAAATGCTAATATAATTAATGATAATACAATAAAAGATACCCAAAAGATAGTAAAAGCATCAATCCTTGATTTCTCTTTATATTTTACTCTACTATTTAATGTTTTCCTTGGAACGGTTCTGTTAATTGTCATTTTTGTTTCCTTTTTTAGTTTAAGTTTAAAATAATATAGCACGGTTCTATTGTTTTTCAAGTGTGCATTTATTAGAATATTCTCCTTTTAACTTCATCCACGTCAGGAGATTTAGTTTAAAACACGCTAAAGGGTGTATTATTTGTAATAATTGTGGGTCAGTTGCAGAAACTGTATCCACAACTTATACACTGAGCGCACCCATTTTCATATTTCATTTCCCCCCCACATTCCGGACAGCTCCCACTTGCTTTTTCTCCATCTGTAATGTATTTCTTTAATACCCTTGAGATAGATTTTTCAAAGCTGAACATGTCTGAATCACGATTTACCTTTAGTAATTGTTCGCAAATAATCTTTATTGGTATCCCATGTCTTAGCATAGCAGAAATAATACGAGTATAAGAGCCAGCGTTTGGACTAAATACATTAGCAATATCTTTAATAAAAACCTTATCTGGAATATCAAGGTCATATCTTCTTATTTTATCTATCTTTCCATTTTTAATAAGCTTTCCTGTTTTTGTTGTTTTGGCTATATCTATATTTCCTGCTACTCCACCAAATATTTCATATGGCTTACCATCCATAAGTCCAACAAAGATAATCCAATTATCCATTCCTACAGCTGAGAAGTGAATGTCACAATCTAAAATAATTGGTCTTTTTGGTGCATTATTTTCTACTATTCCACTTTTGTCTTCTTTTTTGTCAAACATTATTCCATCCCTAGAACCATCTCTATAAATAGTAAGTCCTTTACACCCCATTTCATGAGCTAATAAATAGATATTGGATATTTCTTCTTGTGTAATCTCTTTATTAAGATTAATAGTACTACTTATACTATGGGTTATATACCTTTGAATTAAGGATTGAATTTCTACTCTGTACTTCCAGTTAATTTCTCCTGCTTCACTTTCCCAATATGGAGAATCTTCTATCTTTTTATCTGGATTTAAAGATTTCCATTTTTCCAGTCCGTGATGTAAAACTTCATAATGAAGATATTTTATTCCATCAGAATCAATAGAGTCTGGTTTTATCCCATTTTCTACCTCTTCTTTGTACATTTTTCTTTTTCTACTATAACCACGTTTAAATACCGGCTCAAGTCCAGATGTAGTTTGAGCTAATATTGATATGCTATTGTGTGAAATAATATTGTTTTCCAGTAGATATGAGTGGGTTCCTTCTACTTCAATGTCCATGTAAAAATTTTCGGTTTCAACTATTTCTTTAACCTTCAATTCTTTGTATTTCCCCAGGTCTTTTAATTTAATCATTTCTAACTCCTTCTAGTCTTTTTAAGATTTCATTTTTTATTATGTCTGTTGTTTTCTGTGGTTCTTTTCTGTAGTCGCTCTCCCATACTATTAAAACATCTTTTACTCCAATTGTTTTCATTATTTCGATTCTATCCTTGTCTCTTTCCCATATTCTTTTATTCTCTTCTGTGTCTTTGTATTCTTCTGGATTCTTATGAAAGTAATCTCCTTGAAATTCAACCACCAGCCCTATTTCTTTCATATAGAAATCTGGCATAATCATTTTAATTTCTTTGTTTATTGCATTGTTTGCAACAAAAAACTTATACTCATTGTCTTTATAGAAAACATTCTCAAGTTTAAGGTCTTCTATTATCGCATCAAAGAACGCAATTGAAACCTTAGAATATAAGACTACTTTCCCAAATCTGGCATTAAGCCATCCATCATAAATTAAACTGCCGTTTTCTAGTCCATATTTTTCAATACACTTTTCCAGTGTAACAGCCTTATTTTTATTCCTTTCTTGCCACTTATTCTTGCCTTCTTCTCCATACTTCTCTATAAAATATTCCATGGAGTGGGCATGTTTCATTTTGGCAATTTTTTCCTCCCACTTTTGTGCTCCATACTTCTCAATAAAAACATCCCTACATAAAGACTTACCCTCACACAAAGCCACCCATTTTTCTCTTCCATTTTCCTCCCCGTATTTTTCAATAAATTTAACTAGACTGCCACTATTACTTGACTGCATATTGCTAATCATTTCTACTGAATCATCGTATGAATACCCCTTATTTGTCCAGAATTTAATTTGAGATGGAGTCACTGACTCCATATCACAATATGAATAAAATTTCTTAGATGCACCTGAACACTTAGACTTAAATATTTCCCACTTTTTAAGACCTTCAATCTCTCCGTGTCTTCTGATAAACTGCTCTAGCGTTCCAGAGCATCTTTCATTTTTATCTTTATATCTCAACCATCCCTCCTCTCTCCCATATCTTTCAATAAACCCTTCAAGCGTGTTTTTATGTGAGTGTCTTCTGTGTATTTCTGCCCATTTTTCTTTCCCTTTTTCTTCTCCGTACTTTATAATACATTTTTTCTCACTTGAGCTTCTGCAAAAAACATAATATGCTTTTTCTTTATCTTCTGCTTTAATATCCTTGTTTTGTATAATTTCTTCCCAAATATCCGGATAAGTATCGGTGTTCATTTTAGTTTTTCCATGACATATAATCATAACCATTGCTCCTATGTTGTTCTGTTATATAATAGGAGCAACAGTTGATGACTAACACTGCTGAATGATAATATCATCTTTTTTTATTTCAGATACTTTTTTCCATTCGCAATTTTCATCGTCAACTTTAACCAAAAGTTTATGGTCATTTGACGAATTTAAAATATATCCATCCTCGAATACAGTCTTTCTTCCTATAGATAATCCCTTCCAGTATAGTTTAGTTATTTTTTTATCGTTACCAAACATATCCTTAACGTAGATTTCTTCATTGACATTAAACCACATATTCATTACGCCTGATAGTTCGTCAATATCTACGCCATTCATTTTGAAAATATCACCAATAGAAGCCATTTGGTTATTTTCCAGTTTAATATTGGTATCTTTATGAACACAGCCAGCTGGAGCTATGGTTGTAGTAGAAATATTTCTTCTGCCGTACTTGCTTATTTCTTCCTGTAATTTTTCTGGAAGTATTTTTATATAATGACAATTTTTTTCTTTTTCCCAATTAAACACTGGAAAAGCTCCTCTTTCCTGAGATAATACGCAATTTTCTAACATATTCATTTCATGAAAAATTTTAAATAGATATTCTGAAAATTTAAAAGCTTCTTTACTACTATATTTAATTCCTAGCATGGCTAACATATCTCCATATCCAGTAATACCCAATCCAGTTCTTCTTCCATTAATATAATTTATCCTTATCTTTTCCCACAGTTTTAGTTCGTTTCTTTTAAGGTCTTCATCTTCTGGGTCAGATTTAATTTTAGTTATAATCTTGTCAATTTTTTCTATTTCCAAATCTACTAAATTATCAATAAGTCTAGTAGCAATCCTAACATTCTTTGAGAAATCATCAAAATTAAAATTACTATTTTCTAGATATGGATTACATACAAATCCAGTTAAGTTTATAGCCATCAATATACAACTTGAATAGGGTGAAAGTACGAGTTCTCCGCATGGATTACTCAATTCTGTTTTGAAACCAACATCGGCATAACAATCACTTAGAGATTGAGAAATTACCTTATCCCAATAAAAATTTCCAGGTTCTGCTGATAACCAATTAGACTCTACAAATAAATCCCATACTTCTTTAGCGTTTACTTCCTTTGTATATTTTGCTGTTTCTACAGGGGAATCTACTGGGAATCTTAGCACGTACTTACTATTAGATTTTACATGTTCAATAAAATCATTATTCCATTTAATCGAAATATTTGCACCGTTTACTTTGTTTAAATCTCTTTTTATCTTTATAAACTCTATAATATCAGGATGCCTACAATCAAGACCCAACATTCCTGCACCCCTACGCCCATTTTGACATACCTCCTTAATTGTATTACTGTATCTATTCATAAAACAAGTTACACCATCAGAAGTATTTGCTGAATTATTTACAATAGAACCACTTGGTCTTAAAGAGCTTAGGTCTACTCCAACTCCGCCTCTTCTTTTACAGATACTTGCCAGTTCTTCATCTGTTTTTATAATTCCAGAATAAGAATCTTTTGGACTTTCAATTAAAAAACAATTTGCCAAACTAACAGTCTTAAAGTCATTACCTATTCCAGACAAAGGAGAACCTTGTGGGATAATCTTTTTAAAACCGTCCAGTGAACCAATAATTTCTTCATAGCTCAACGGGTTGGGATATTTACTTTCAATTCTTGTAAACTCTCCGGCTACTCTTTTAAAAATGTCAGTTGGACTACTTTCAACAAAATTCCCATCTCTATCTCTCAATAAATATTTATTTGCACAAATTCCACCGGCAAGTTCATCTCCGTTAAAATAGTCTACACAATTTTTAATAACTTCTGTTTTAGTTATTTGATTCATCTTTTCTCTCCTTAAATTTTAAAATTCCATTATTAGATATTTTTTGATAATTACTATTGTAAAAATCTTGATTTGAACTAGGAAGCCTCATTTCATAATCATCTTTAATTACTACTTGAGATAATGTTTCGTCATATTTACCGCATTTAGCTACGTGGAAATGAGTAATATGATTTTCTATAAGATGAGTTATTTCATACCCTGTGTATATTATTATTTTATATCCATAGTAAAATAATATTTTGAGTAAAGCTCTACACACATCAATATTGTCTGGATGAAGAGGTTCCCCACCAGAAATTACTACATGAGTTATTTGTTTTCTTTCTGAAAAATTAGCAATATGTCTAAACAACTCCCTTTCATCGAACTCTTTAAATTCTTCTACATCATTCCTAAGTTTTTCATTACAACATCCAACACAAGTCCCATTACATTTTGTAAAATACACAACTGTGGCAATATCGTTACTTGGAAAATCCTTACTTAAAAATGGTTTACTAGCCCTTACCTTTTTAATTGTCATGAATGATTCCTTTTAATTTAGGCTTATAACCTAGCATAATTTACTTATTTTTCAATAGTCATTAGACAAAAAATACGGATTTCTCCGTATTATTTTTATTGTTTAATTTTTTGTTAAATATTATAATTCCTTTAAATCCATTTTTGAGAAAACAGAATCTTTTAAAACTTCCCAAGCAGTATTTTGAAACCATTTTATAGATTCCTGAAATTTAAACCAATCAGAATTTTCAAAACAATCTTTCTTTTTATAGGAACTAAACATCCACCCATTTGTAATTACTGCATCATTAAACCATTTTTTACTATCATACTTGGGAAGTGCAACTCCACCATAGCTTGGGATTAATGCCATTTTTTCAAAGTATTGTAATCTATCAAGTTTATTTGGTAAATCAAATGCAATACTTAAATGAAGCATTAATTCTATTAAAGATTTACGAGTTCCCCCTAGTTCTAAAAATAAACTCTTTGCCGCTTCAAGAAATATTTTATTATTATCTCTATGTTCTTCCATTAATCTAGTATCCTTCCACACCCTTCCTATCTCATCTGGTAACGTCTTTGCGTCTGCATGACCGATGTTGGGACTTACGGACTCAAGGGGACCTGACATTGAATTAAACGACTCATAGTATCCTACGAAGTTAGAATGAGCCCAAGTGTCTGCAAACACATGACAGGCTATTCCTAATTTATACAAACACTTTTTATCCTTTGCTCTTTTAAATAGCATTTGTGCGTTTTTACTATTTGGGGTGGTGTTTAATAAATGAAATTTACCATCTTTTCTAAGTGCTTTTTTGCTGGAAAAATTACCAGGCACAAAATGAAAAAGGGGATATATTCTGAATAGTTTCTTTTTAGGATTAAAAATATTCATCGTCTGACTAATGTAATTATGATACTCATTAATTCCTTTATTTATTAGGTATTCATTTACATTATCATCAACCATCTGTGAAGAATAAGCTATTATCTCAGCTTCGGCTGGAGAATATCCAGCCTTAGTTGCAATTAAATAAGTTACGCTGTGATGAAATTCAATATCCATTTATATATCTTCTTTGGAAGTGGTTGTTGAATCAGTTTCTACTTCTGGAATATTTGCATCAAGAGTTACCAATCCCTTTAACCCGTTTTTGCTACGAATAGTACTAACCAACTTACGAGTTTCATTACTTTGTATTACTTTTGCCAAGGTATTAGCCTGAGCTGTATCTTTTACATTTTTATAGACTTCGCTAGTTTGTACTACTTCTAGTAATGATTTATTATCTTTAATAGCTTTTACTATAAGAAGTATTATAAATACTCCTACTATTATGGCAATACCAGTTATTGCCATCCAAAAATAATAATAAGCAGCCCCTGAAAACAAGGCTATACTTGCACCAAATAAAGTAAGTTGCAATGCTAATCCAGCTAAATTTGGAACTCCAGCCGCATAACATACAATAATAAAGGCTATTCCTCCAGCAAATATAACAGAACCAACTATAATACCCCAATAGAAAAAATTCTCTACTCTTTTAGTTTTATCATTCATTAGTTTTTCAACTTTAGATTCAAGGTCTTCTGTATATGCTTTCATTTTTTTTGCAATAATATCTTTATCTGCTAACCCATTGGCTACCATAATAACTTTTGTTGCTTCTTGTTTTACCTTTACCTCTTTGCTTGTTGAATCTATAATGTTTGCTGATGTTTTAAGTTTTTCTGAATCCTCCTTTAATAAAAGATTCATTCCAGAAAGAGCATCATCTGTTCTAATTGGGGTGTATAAAGAACTACATCCTGTAATTAAAAATATAGTCATGATTGGTATTAGTTTTTTGTACATTTTTCTTCTCCTCTTTAAAATTTGGTGCATTTAAAATATAATCTAAAATAATTAGTAATAAATAAAACAAAATAATCGTAAATATAAATAAAACAACTTTTAATTTCATTTCTTAATAATTCTCTCATAATTACAGTTATGATTAGAACATATGTATATCCCAAGAAAAACATCATCAGGGACAAATATTAAATAACATTTACATCTTGGACATATATCCATTTTAACTTTCCTATAATTAATATTAGTTTATAGGTATCGGGAAACGGCAAATAATAAAGTCATTTGGGTTCATTGCTTCATCAAACCCTATCAAAAATAAGTATTGAATATCATCAATAGTTTTTAATTCTCCGATTGTTCTCCAATTAACATCTTTTTTGTTTTTTACTTTATAAAATCCGTCTTTCATTATTCAACCTCTTCTTGTTTTGGTATCATGTCAAATAAATCAGCATGTAATATATCCATTTTATTTGCGATGTATGGGTCTGAGGTTTTTATATAGTCAGAATAAGCTTTTAGTGCAGCTAAAACTGCCATAGATTTATCCAGTTTTCCAATATCAAAAGAAACTGGAAGAGAAAATGGTTTTTGAGTACTTTCAATTAACCCATTTATAAAATAAGACTTTACTTCGTTAGCGTTTTCAAAATTAAACATTTATAATCTCCTTTTTTTATTGTGGTGTACAAGTTTTTGTTCCAGGATAGCCATAATAATCCCAATTAGGATTCAATATTACATTAACACCTTGTGTGTTTGGAGCCGTTGAAATTATTGCATATTCAATTACTGATTCACTTTCATAAGTAGTTAATATTGATGTTCCAATAACCCATAAATAATCACTTCCAGATGGAGTTACGGTAATGTATCCATCATAACTCCCATAAAAGGCTAAATTAGATTTATAAACAACACTACCTTCAGGAACATCCACTCCATAATATCTAGTATATAATCCACCACCATAACTAGAATCATAATCATCAGTTACTAAATATTCCAAATCAATGATTGCACCTCCTGTTATATTCACTGTCCATCCTACTGCTTCTAATTCTGTTTTATCTGTCAAACCTTGACCAGTTGGAAGAGTTGTTATCAAGCCACTAAATGTCCCATTAGTTGTTCCTGTAGATACTAGCATTGAAAGTAAATAATTAATTTTTGAAGCACCTAATAAAGTATTATCTACATTTATATTAGTTAATATAGTTCCAAAAGGTATTGTAAATAATGAAATTTGCTCTCCATTTAAATCAATTGAACTAAGAGATGTTACTGCACCAGAAATATAAATAGTATAAGTTCCTACAGTTGAATAAGTATGAGATAATGTTACAGTACTTCCTGTCATAGATTCATTAACTATATTACCATCACCATAATCAACAACAAGTGCAGTTCCGTTAGCTCCTATTACATCTATATAGACTTGATTATCTAATAATAAAACAATTTTAATTGGGTCTCCAGTATGTAATGGTACAGTTGCAAAATCAGCAGTATATAAACAATTACCTTTGTATGATACTAAACTATCTATTAAGAAGTCTTCACTTGAAGAATATCCCATGTAATAACCACTACCAATTATTAATTGATTAGAAGTGCTTGGGAATGTTCCAGCAATTTCTGTTTCAAGAACTTTTGTTCCATCCATAAACATACGAACAATGTTACTATTATCACGAGTTAATGTTATTTCTTTCCATTCATTAACAGGTAATGAAACCGAAGAACCATACCAGGTTGAACCAAACATCACTCCAAGAGTAGCTCCAGAAGTAAGGATGGACCAACAATCATCGTAATAAGAACCAGCTATTAATAAAATTTGGTCATAGGCATATTTTCTTTTTACTCTAAATTTAACAGTAAACACTCCATCAAACGAAACAAAAGAAGTAGTTGCTGAATTTATCCATGTATTTTGATAAAGAGAAGCACTTGATTTTCCAAAAGCAGAATCATAAGTAGTTAATTTTGCCCCATAATTAGCTGTAAACGAAATATTATTAGAGCCTGAATCAGAAATTGTTGTAGATGCATCAGCTCCTTCAAAATTTAATATAATGTCAGGAACAATAACGATTCCAATAGTGATAGTCCAACCGTCATTCTCTAATGTAGCTTTATCTGTTAATCCTTGACCAGTTGGTTGTGAAGTTGCATAAATGCTAATTGTTCCATTAGAATTACCAATATTTGATAACATACTTAATAAAGTATTAACTTGATACTCATTTAATGTTGAATCAGTACCTGATATATTAACCAAATTACAATCTGTTGGAATTATAATATTTGATACAGTAGAATCTTTAAAATCTATGGAAGTAATTTCAGAAATATATTGTCCATGTAATTTAAAATTACAATTTGAACCAGAATAAGAATGTGTTAATGTAACTATAGAGCCAGTCATTTCGACAGAAGTTAATGTTCCATCTCCATAATCAACATCAATGATAGCACCATTAGTACCTATAATGTCAATCTCAAAAGAACTTGGTGTTGTTAGTGATAATGTAATTCCATCCCATAAATGTTTGCTATCGTTAAAATAAGAATCAAAAGCACGAATTACTCTTGCTCTTTGAAAATCATTTAAATTAAAATCAAATCCTAAAATTGCACCATAATAACCATTAGTAACTGATTCTCCATTGTTATAATTTGCACCAATAATAACATCTCCAGTATTATCTGTTATGGAAGTGGTTAATAAAGAAGAACTTTCTATATTATCAATAGTTATTTTAGAGATAGTATTAGATGCAGAACTCGCATCCGTATTCATCCATTCAATAATTTCCATTTTATTTCCAGCATATAAAGTAGAATCAGTATCTCTGACTAGAGAAGCACGATTACAATAACGACCATCAGGATGAATATCTAAACAGTTACCACCATTCCATGCTTGACCTATAATTTGTTGCCATGCTCCATTATTTACGAATTTACCAACAATAAAAATATCATAAGGAGTATTTGAAAACTTCATATTTGAAATCTTCATATTTTGACTACCTTGAAAATTAACAACAGATTTATCATTAAATGAAGAGTTAGAAGATTGAAATACAGGATAAGTTTCACCATATCTCAAAGCGTTTAATGATTCATTATTTTTATCTTTCCATTTTCTTAAATATCCATCAGTTTCACCAGTAAGATTATTAGAAGAAAAATAAAATAATGGTTCTAAATCAGCAAAAACATCTTCTAAATAAATATCAGTGATACTAATCGTCCATCCAGCAGAAATTAAAGTTGTTTTGTCAGTTAAACCTTGACCTGTTGGCAAGTAATTATTTTCAATAGTTAAAATTCCGTTAACAACAGAACTTGCAACTAAATTTGCCAATAAACGATTAAGTCCAGAAGAACTTAATTCTTTAATTCCTGTAGCTATAAAACTATTAATAGAAGTAACACTAGAAGCTAAAATAATGTTTGTAATTGTATTGTTACTTACATTGATTTCAGTTATGGCATTACTTGTTACACTCTTCATGCAAACGTTATATTTACCATTTGATGAATAAGTATGATTAATAGAAACACTGTTTCCTGTCATGGTATAAGAAATAAAAGAACCGTCACCATAATCTAAAATAACTACTGTCCCATTTGGACCAATAATAGAACCATTAAATTGTGAAGATTCATTAACAAAATATATTAATGTTGGATAAGACAAAACTGTTTCAGAAGTTCTAAAATTAAATTCATAAATATAAGGACTTGTACTTGCAGTTCCATAAACACCTTTCAATCTCAAATATCTATAAGGGCTTGTATTATTAGGATAAGTAGTTAATACTCCAGCAGTAGAACCACCAATAACTTTATCAAGTGATAAATCCAACCAATTAGAATCATCAATACTACCTTGAATAATCCAATATCCATGAGTTGAAGTATTGTTTTGTAATAATTGTATCATATCAGTTTGATATAATCCGCCAAAATTAAATTTAATCCAATTATCAGTTACATTAATTGCTTGAAAATAAATATCATTAGCAGAAGAACCGTCAACTAATTTAGAATAAGTTGTATTAGTAAACATTGAAGATGAAGAAGTTGTAACTGTAATATTAGAAGTTCTATTGCCAAAACTCATAGCATTAGTCCATTTTGTAGGACTTTCATCATAAGAATAAGAATTGTTATATTTACTACTATCTACTATGGTATCATTAAATAAGTTTTCTTCTAAAACAGGATAATCTACAATCATTGAAATTAATAAACCATCTGTATAACCACCAGAATTTTGAACAATATTTTGTTGATAAGAAGAATTCATTAAAGATAAAGATGAAGGTGGTGTTGTATCCTCAATAAAAGTACCAGTACCAGAACTTTCAATGACATCCCAATATGGAACATTATTGCTTATGTATAGTGCTTTATTATCACTTGATTCTGGCGGTGTTAATGCATATAAAACTCCACTTACAGTATAGAATAAGGTTCCATCAGCAGGTTCTGAACCTCCTATGTATATCTTTGTTTGCCCTCTAAATTCTGGATTTACTATTAAACTTTTTATCATTGTGTACTCACTGTGTTTATTGTTCCATTATTTATTACTATTAACCCATCATTCAATACAGTAGGTTTCAACTCACCATCTTTTTTAACTAATATACCATTAGTAGCAGACTTATTAGGGAAAGATATAGCCCCTACTATTTTTGTATTCACATTTTTACTCTTCATGAATACTCCTATTGTTAAGCACTAACCAATTCATGTAACGGGTCTAATAAAAATTTACATCCAGCAGCACCGTACCAATTAAATTCAAATTCAACAGATAATGGATTAGTGGTAGGACAATCAATATAAGTATCAATTCTCCACATTGTTAATCCAGTTTCATTATTCCATTCCGAAGTAGCATCCGTTTTATAAACACCACAAGTATTAGAATAATAATCGTTATAAAAATCACCATCGACATCTTGTGGAACTCTTACTTTGATTTTAAATCTAGTGCCAATGTAATTATTAACTGTACCTTGTGCAGTTAAATTAGCATAGCCTTTAGCGGCAACGTAGTAAGACAATCTATATCTTCCAGGGGTTTCAACCGTTATTTGTGGTCCAAGTAAAGGACTTCTTCCTAAAATCATAGGAGTTACATTATCTCTATATTGATTAATAAACATTATAGAAGCAGGTGAACCACCAGTTCTGTAAATATTTGAAGAACGAGCATATTGATTATATGAATCTGCCATAAAATAATTTATATTTCCAGAATACTCCATAGCAGATTTACAAATTTGTAAATAATCAAAATTAGAATAACTTTCATTGGCAGATGTTTTATTATCACCAAGTAAATATGTATTACAATGGTCAACAATTATAGTTGTACCATAACCTGTTCCCCAAATACAACCAGTTGAACCATCATAGGGATAAGAAACATTATTAACATTAGCTGTTACTGTATCAATATGAATAGTACATCCATTATCATAGCGAATGAAATTACTTGGTCTCCACGAAGAAATAGTATCTACGTCAGCTCTAGTTAAATTTCCAAAATGAACTTGACCTTTAAAACTAGCATTAGTAACTTGTGCTCCACCAATAAATGCAGCTTTACCTCTTTCGTTATTTACGATTATATTATCAACCGTAATTGGACAAGCACCATGATAATGACCACCAATATCAGAATTATTACAGTCGAGATAAAATACATTATAATAACTTGGAGTAGCATCGTTATTATTATAATTTGCTGTGCCGTATGCTACAGCAGGGTCTTCTCCCATTTGAATAGTAATGTTTTTAAGTTTTCTTATTGCTCCAGCAACATATCCTACAGTTCCATAAACATTCAATCTAAATGGCATTCCATTTTGATTCATGTAATACCAAACTTTGTTTAAATCTAAATCAATGTCTTGAATATCACAATAACGAATCCAACAATCGAAACTGAGTAAACCATTATAGATAAACAAATTATTACCAGTTCTATTTGGCGTACCAAGAACACGAGGCATATCAATATTTATATTTTTAAGCGTTAAATAATCAATTGTTTGATTTACAAAAGCAATTGAAAATGGGATATGATTACAACTTGTAGCTGTTCCATTAACAATAATATGTTCGGTATAATTGATTACATTACAACTTAATAATTTATGTTCATTAGCATCATTTAAATAAAATACGCCAATATCGTCACATCCAGTAACTTTATTAACTACTGTATTAACAAGATTAAACTTCCATAAAGCTTGAAACCAAAAACCATAACCACCTGTAGAACTACCTGCTCCATAATTTATCAAATTATTTTCAAATGATGCTTGAGCACAATCTCTAACTTTCAGATATTGAAATAATCCGTCATTAGCAATTTGGGTTGAAAATACAGTTGCATTATTATCATTTAATCTACCAAGAGAATCTGTACCATCGTTATCTACATCTTCACCATATCTACCGAACGAACATTCACCAGTATAAACTTCTGTATGAATATTTGAATAAGTTCCTGAACCGTTATTATTGGTAATATTTACTATATAATTAGTTGTTGCGGAAGTACCAGCAGTACGTTGAACTTTTAATCCAGACCATGCGAATGAATAACAAGAACTTAAATTAATATTATTTCCACCAGAAGTAAAATAAGCCCATAATGCAGCATCATTTCCCCATGCAGATATAACCTCAGTTGGAACTATATCATAAAATTTATCTTTTTTACCAAAAGGAGATTGTAAAGCAGCCCTTGGACAACCAATAATCATAAATGAGGTTGCAGCTGAAGAAATAGAAGGAATTACTTTTGCTGCATTATAAGCAGTTCTTCTTAAAATCCAAGCATCACCAGTTGAGATTGTTGTAGGATATACGTTTCTTGGAGTTGCTGGTGATACACCATTTCCATCTGAACCTGCACTTATATCTACATAAATTGCTGTGTAAGTGTTTCCACCATATTGAAATGTTGACATGTTTTATCTCCTCTATTTTCTTATTTTAAAATTAAATGTTAATCCACTGCATCCTGAAAAGTCAAAATTTATATTATTAGCATCAATTATTTCAAATGGAATACTACCACATGAGTCATACAGTCCAGTTACACTATTTAAAACACTAACAACAACCGAAGGGTTTAATTCGTCCAGAGAATGTTTAACGGAAAGAATATTACTTGTCCATTTACATCTATAATCTGAAAGACCCTCATCATAACCAGCATCTGTTCCATAAATAATTTCAGGAACTGAATAATTAGAAGCTTCACCAGAGCCAAAAGAATAAATTATAGCCCAAGAACTTTCTCCTCTTTTATATAATTCACCAGTGTCAATATTTATGTGATGGTCTCCGTTTTTACCACCACTAGGAGCTGCGTTACTTGATGTAACAATCGCTATTTCACCAGTAATATCAACCAACTCATAAGTCTCTGTTGTAGAGTTATATCTTAACGTTTGCCCATTAGACGGAACTGTATCTGTTATTACAACCCCTCTTAATTTTATGGCATCAATCGGTCTAGTTGCCGGATGTATGGTCGATAAGTTTATAGTCATTAAAATCTCCTTATTATGTATATTATATTAATTAAGCCCTATTTTAAACACTTGTCTATTTTATAAAAGGTCAACGTTATGTTGTAACCGATGGTGCTGGGTTTACTCCAGAACCAATAGTCATAACACTCGGATTGTCAAAGCCATCATCCATTGACCAGAAATAATAAACAGTCCCTGGTGTATATATGTTAGAGTCATTGCTTATAACATAAGAATCAGTTGATGGATAATCCATCATAGTCTTTATATAATATCCACTTGTTTCATGTTTTATTATTCCATTTAGTTGATAATATCTTCCATTAATTGCTGTCGTTCCAGCTCCAGATACAGTACAAATAAGAACACCAAGTGGAGAATCTTCCTCTACTCCTATAATCCAATTAGCTATAACAATAGAACCATCTGGACTATAAAGAGAAATTACATCAATACCAGAATCTACTAATACTGGAAGTGTTTTACCAACCCATTTAAAAGAATTACTCCATGAAATATAATTTCCTGCGCTGTGTGTTATTAACATTCCTCCTTGACCAGCTTGAAAGCTACCTGGAGCTAAGGTTAAATTAGAGGTTGGGCTTATTATATTTCGTTTACCAGCTAATACTGTCTGATTGCCAGATACATTCATTGTGTTTACCGGATAGTCATATAACCAGGTTGGCACTGAGTTTATCATTTTTAAAGATTGTCCCTCTATTCCCTTTGCTAATCTCGCAGGTTCTCCATTAGCTCCACCATAAATAATATCTCCGACCGCAGTCATCGGATTTGTGATTCCGGTATTTAGTGATGGTTTATTTGTTAAATCGTTATAATTTCCACTAAATAACGTTGGTTTATTTGTAAGGTCTGCATAATTTCCACTAAAAGAAGAGACAATTGGCTTATTTGTTAAATCGTTATAATTCCCACTAAATAACGTTGGTTTGTTCATGATGTCATTATATGAAATAGTAGTGATAAAACCAATGTCATTAGTGTAACTAGATAGATTTTTAGATATATTATCAAGAGATGACTGCAATGCGAAAATAGAAAGGTCTGGTTTATTAGTTAAGTCTAGATATGAAAAAGCACCTTGACTTTCGTCTATTATAAAATTCAAGTCTTCAACCCCTAAGTCTAGAGTTATAATCCATCCTATAGTCCCACCAGCATATACTAAAATGAAAGTATCTAGCGAGTCTATGTTTATTATTTGAGACTCTCCTTCTATGTTTTTACCATTTCCGTATATGTATAACTCGTGTGATAAATTAAGTGCCTTGATAGCCACTCTGTCTCTTATGTTTGGATTTTGTGGCATATTTAAGAGAACAGCATTGTTTGTTGTATTTGCCCTATATCCATGATTATCTACCATTGTTAACTCTGAGGTAGAAACTTCCTCCCATGTTATTTTCGTATTTGGAATAACATCTATGGAAATAACACCGTCTGTTATTATCGGGTATCTTCCATCATGGTCGTGAGTAATAGTAGAATATACCCCGTCGTGAGTATGACCCATTACAGAATATACTCCGGCATGATTATGAGAAACAAGAGAATACTCAGAAAGGTCTGGTTTATTGGTTAAATCGTTATAGTTACCTTCAAAATATCCAGATGGTAAAATTGGAGTATTTGATAAGTCATTATAATTTCCACTGAACAATGTTGGAATATTTATTAAATCATTATAATTTCCTGAAAATAAATTAGGAATATTCAATAAATCTAAATAGTTACCAGAAAACAATGATGGGAGATTGGCTAAATCTGAATATTCCCCACTAAAATAAGAAGATGGCAGAGACGGAGCATCTATAAGGTCTGAATAATTTCCACTAAATAATACTGGCTTATTTACTATATCCTCATACGAAACAACAGTAATATATCCTACATCATTTAAAAAACTAGAAATTCCAGATGGGATTATCTGAATATCCTCATTTCTTGCATATATAGATAAATCTGGTTTATTAATCAAATCAGTATAGTCTCCACTGAATCCACTTGGGATTATAGGTTTATCTGTTAAATCATTATAACTCACGCTTAACCCAGATGGAAGTATTGGAATTTCAGTCTTCAATGCGTACTGAGAAAGGTCTGGTTTGTCTTCTAATTCATTATATGACGTTATAAAAATTCCAGACGGAAATAATGGCTTATTGATTAGGTCTTCATAGTCACCGCTAAAATAATTACTTGGAAGTGTAGGTTTATCTGTCAAGTCAATATATGAGCCAGAAAACAAAGTTGGTTTATCAACTAAGTCGGTATATGAACCGCTAAATCCAGATGGAACAACTGGAATCTCTGTCTTTAAGGCATATCCAGAAAGGTCTAATTGGTCTTCTAGTTGATTATAAGATGTTATAAACACACCAGAGGGGATAATCGGTTTTTCTAAAAGGTCATTATAACTACCTGAAAAAGTAGACTTTCCATTCCAGCTTTCTCTTTCCTGTATGGTTATATGTATATTGCTATCTTCTGCGTGTGATATTGAATTGCCAATAGCAATAGATTGTTCTTGTGTAATTCCTTGACCAATAATTACTAACGAATCAAGAAAGTCCTGCTCGGTTCCTGCGTTTCCATTTCTTAACCATACATCATAAGCAGATGCTCCGTCACTTAATTCTATAGCGGAACCATATGTCTCACCGCTGTCTACTGACATTCTTATAAATCTGGTTCCACTTAATACATCGTCGCTCCACGTTTCTCCGTCCATAGAATACTGAACCATATATCTTTTAACATCTATAACCGGAGCTGGTTCTAAGGTCTCGTCATAAGGGTTATTTTTTATGTTTAAATATCCATTGAAAATTATAGTATCACTAACACTATCCCATAATAATGCTCCAAATACTTTTGAAGAGCTACTTCTCACAGTTGAAAAAACAGTTTCTAAAACATCACTTCTCAATATCAAATTACCAACAACAACATCTCCTGATAAACTAAATCCTGTAGCTATTATTGCTTGAACTTTTGTTTTAGTGAATAATGATAATACTAAATTAGAAGGGTTAACATCTGAAATATTATTTATTTCTAAATCTATAATTTCTTTATAAGATGGCATTCCTACATATCTAAAAGTTTTTGTTGTTCTATTTACATTTATTACTAATTTGTTATTCATTAATCCCTCCGGTTCTTCCTTATAATAGTATTAAAATATGTAAAAAAACACCTGTAAAATAAAAAAGCCTCATTAAGAGGCTTTTAATAATTATTTAATATTTTTATCTATTTATTGTTTATCTTTATTTGCAAACTCTTGCCAAAATTTATGTCTTTGTATTAAAAATTTAGCAGCTTCTGAAGATGTCAAACTTTCAAACTTATCAACCAATAAATATTTTTTTACTTCTTCTTCATCAAAACCATGTTCTTGAATTATTTTTTTAATACCTTCAATTTGTACAGCAGAAATAGGGTCTGATTTTTCACCATCTTTGGTAGTTTCAGAGACCTCTACTATTGGCAACTTAATATTATCAAGTTCATTATCTTGGTCATATAAATAGAGACCAACACCTAAAAGTGTAGCACATTTCTTTAATGCATCAGTAGTAGCTATTTTAAGGTCGTCTCCAAGACAAACTACTCTCCCATTATTATATGTGTTGATGGAAACCCCACCCCATTGCTGTTTTTCAATCCATTCACTTTTCTGCTCTCCTGGTTCACTTGGAACTTTTAACATCCCACATACAGCAACTTGCTTTTGAGAAAAATCTACTATCCTATCAATTATATTAAAACTCCAATTAGTTCCATATACTTCATTAAGTCTCGCTATAATGTGAGAACCAGGAACATATTCTATTTCTTTTACTTCCTCTCCTCTCATTATCATTCTTTTTTTAACAAGTTCACTAGGAAATTCTTTTTTTAAGACTTCTATATCACTATATTTTTCTTCAACCTGTGCTGTTTCTTCAACTACTTCTTCTTCTTTTTTATCCATTTTCTACTCCTATAAATATTCGTTTAAAATTAGATAATACCATATTATCTCTTTTATACATTAACTCTTTTCTGTCAAATAGTAAATTAGTTTTAAACCCATCAAATATAATATCTGATGGAAAATAAGCATAATTGACATCTACTTTAAAACTCCAAAACTTCTTGACCATTTGATATATTAAAAAATCAACCATTGGAGAAGATTTTTTTGTACATAAAAATTTTCCATACATTTCCTCGGGTAAAGATATATAATTTTTAAAACAACAGTCTTCAAAAATAGTTGAATCTATTATTAAATCATTATCATTACACTTGTTATTTACTATTTCTAATATTTTACCTCTGTCATTTAAAACCGGTGAATAGATGTAAAATATTCTTTTAATACACCCAAACTCTGGACGTACAAATTCTTTATATTTATTAAATGGGAGTTTATATATAACCCCATTAAAAAATACAAAAATTTTTAATTGACATTTGGGGCAAACTATAACATTATCTCCTATTTTAAGACAATGACTACTATTCACCCCACAGTCACATTTTATAACATTTTTATTCATTTACCTTTTTGCTTGCTATTTTAGTAAATATTAATGCTTTTTGTTCATCACTAAGAGTTATTTTAGATAGCCAGTTATTCAAACTTCCTTTTGAAACATTTACACCTTCCCTTGCAAGTTCATCAATAATTTCTGAATAACTCTTACCAGCACGACGCAATTCAATTGCTAATTTTCTAGCCTCTCTTTTCATCTTCACCTTCCTTTGTCATTGATTTATACATTTCTTCGCCTTCCTTTCTAAACTCTTCTTGAGTTAGAACTTTTTTATCTATTAATATTTTAATTAAAACATTTAAAGATAAATCTACATCCATAATCCTAGAATGAGCTTTGTTAGCAAAATCAACAAGTGATTTAATTGATTCTTTGTCTTTTGAAGCAAGTGTTAGTGAAGTAATTATAGAATCCATCTTTATACATTCGTTTTCTGCAATCTGCAAAGAATTTTCTAAAGACTTATTCACTTCTTCTAGTTCTGCAATCCTAGATTGCATTTTTTCTATTTCACTCATTTTTATCTCCTTTTTTTGTAACTGATATATTACCAGTTATTTTCTAATTTTAACCTTTTGATTGACGTTTTTTGTTATACTTTCTATAGTACTATTCCTTTTTGAGCGTTCTAATGCACCAAGAGGGTCTGGAATACTAGAAGCTATACGAACTACCGGTCTACCAGTCTTCTCATCTATAGATGCACCAGGAATGCTTTTAAGTAAACTATTATTTTGAATTGTTCTATTCCCATGGTCTATAAAGTTAAGCATAACCGGTTTACCATCAACATTGATTAGTTTTTGATGTGGTTTAACTTGAATCCCTGGATTGTTAGTCTTTATGACGGAACTAGTTGCATTAAAAACCCTCCTTAATTTTGATGAACATTTTTCACATTTAGCATTTTTCCTTCCATCTTCGTCTTTCATGGAAAAAACTAATACTACATCTTCATTACACTTTTCACAATGAAAATCATAACTTGGCATAAATCCTCCTTTTATATTGAACTTAACATTTTCATGTCTTTAATTAAAAACGTTCCATCTTTATATCTACCAGTAAATAAATATATTTTATTATTATTAAGATTATTTTTTAAAGCATCATATACATCTGGAAAAAGAATAGCATCCATATTTTGTCTTTTATCATAAATATCTAAGAAAGCCATAGTTCTTCCATCGTTTTTACTATTTAATTTACTAATAGAATGTAGCTTAATTTCACTAACCATAGCCACTATCTTTAAATCACTATCTGATGGGAAAAATCCGTCAATCATATCAAGTATATCTGTATTGGTTTCTTCTTCTATTATTTTTTTGAATGGCTCTGTAGGGTCTGCTGTAACATAATAATTACAAAGGACAAACTCTTCTCCAAGCATTTCTTCAAGAGTTCTTTTTTCTCCACTATATTCAAAATCTCTTTCTTCTTGTGCAATTTCTGAAATACTGTATTCAACTCTTAATTTAACCCCAGAGGCTTTTCTTTTTTGTTGGTCTTTATATTTTACTATTTTCTCTTTTACAAATTCATATTTTGCTAATAAAATATCTCTGTGCTCTCCCATGAAATCAAAAACCCCAACATTAATCATATTCCTCATAACATCAGCACTTAATACCCCCATATCTGAGTTATACAAAAATTCAGTAAAACTTTTTAAATATTCTCTATTTTTTATTAATTCTTTTACTGTTGGAGGAGTAACATTTTTTATAAAAGATAGTCCAAATTCTACAGTTTCATCATCTCTTATTTCAAAATAAGCACCACTTGTTAAAGCACTAGGAGGAATTAGTTTTACACCAAGTGTTTTAATTTCATTAATATATGTACCTATTTTTTCTTTTTCATCTTCTCCATTTATTAATTCACACATAAATTCAGTTGGGAAATGAGCCTTAAACCACGCTGCTTGAAAAGCAATTTTACCATAAGCTACGCTATGAGATTTATTGAAAGAATATTTCTGGGCTGTTTCAATTTGTGAAAATATTTCTTCTGTAACACTGTCAGGTCTGCCAAGAGACTTTGACTTTTCATAAAATAGAGTTTTTGCTTCTGCCATTTTTTCAGGAATTTTCTTGCCAATAGCTTTCCTAAGATTATCAGCTTCTGTCATATTAAATCCAGCATAGTCTTTAGCAATTTGCATTGCAGTTTCCTGATACAATACAGTATTAAGAGTTTCTTTCATTGAATGCTCTAAAGATGGATGTAAATATTCTATCGGAGATTCACCCTTTTTGCGCTTAATATAAAGTTCAGTTACACCTGCATGAAGAGTACCAGGTCTAATAAGTGCAGTAAGAGCAAATACATCTTCAAAACAATTGACTTTCATACTCTTACACATATTTTGAACATATTTACGTTCTAACTGAAACACTCCTGTAGTTTCTCCTCTTGCAAAAAGTGCTAATGTTCTTTTATCATCCATTTTTATATCTACTTCTGCATTTATTTTAATTCCACGTCTTTCATATATCCTATCCATAACCCTTTTCATAATATCAAGAGTATTTAGTCCAAGAACATCTACTTTTAAAAATCCACCATCTTCCATGTCATACATATCCCATTGAGTAATAGATGAGAATTTATCGGTTTTTGGAGATTTAAATAATGGCATATAATCTGTAATTGGTTTAGGCGTAATTACAATACCAGAAGCATGTACTCCTGTTGATTTTGATTTACCTGCTAAATCTCTAGCTATATTAAATATCTCAGGATATTTTTTAGCTTCTTCTTGTAATTCAGGAGAATCTGCAATAGCATCTTCAAAATCTATATCAGCAGATGCTGGAAATTTTTTAGCTATTCTATCTGCAACTTTAGCATGGTCTGGAATCTGTAAAGCCATAGCTATATTTCTAATTATTGCACGAGACCACATTTTACCAAATGTTATAATGTTAGCAACTCTATCGTTCCCATATTTTTCTTGTAAGTGAGTAATAACTTCGTCTCTTCTATCTTTACTAATGTCCATATCAACATCAGGCATACTTATACGGCTAGGATTAAGAAAACGTTCAAAATACAAACCATATTTAATAGGGTCAATAGTTGTAATTCCTACAGCATAAGCAATTAGCGAACCGCAAGCACTTCCACGACCTGGGCCTACTGGAATATTATTATCTCTACAAAAATCAAGAATGTCTGCAATAATAAGAAAATAATCAACAAATCCCATTTTACTGACTACTTCTAACTCAAATTTTGCTCTATCGAAATATTCTTTAGTTTCTGGAATATTTTTTTCTTTCCATCCTTTTTTCATTTTCCAACGAAGAAAGTCTAAATTATTGAATTGTCTGGACATTTTTTGTCGCCTTCCATTATTGGTTTTAATTTCATTCTTGAATAATCTACAAGCGGAGTAGAAAGAGGATTTTTAATATCTACATATTTCTTTTTTATGCCACTATTAGGTTTCCAATAACTTTTAGAAATACTATCCATAATAGCACTAGCTTCTTCAAATGGCATATCTATACATTTAGATACAATACCCATTTTTGCTAAAAAGAAAAGTTGCTTAGGAGTACACAATCCTTTTTCACGCCTCTTTATAATAGCATCAACTATCCTGTTTGCAAATCCTTTGTTCATTTTTTTATCCATAAAAATTCCAACTTTTGTTAGAAACTCTATTTGCTTTTCACTAATAGGTTGAAATTCCCAATGAAATATAGGTTCATAATTTAATAATGAATCATTTTTAGACAAAAATGCAAATGTTTTAAAATTCTTTAAATTCTTTTTAAATAAATCAACTTGCGCAATTTTTCTAGCCTCTTCCATTTTAGCTTGAAAAAGAATACAATCAATAATATAATGTAAGTCAACTAAATTATAACTATTATTACAATTAGAAATGAGAAAATCACGCATTGCATTAGCTACAGCTTCGTTTTCTGCAATTAGTTTAGATGGATGAAATATCTCTTTATTTGATTTCCATATTAAATCAAATAATAATAAGTTTTCTTTACCATTCATCAACCTTGTTCCTCTTCCCATTGCTTGTTTATAAAAATTAAAAGATTGAGTTGGTCTTAAATTTACAATACAATCAACTGATGGCTCATCCCAGCCCTCATTAAGAAGCAAACTACAAGTTAAAACTTTAATTTTATTATTAGAAAATGCTTCTAGTTTTTCTTTTCTATCCTTATCTTTACCTGAAATATGAGTAACGTTAAAACCACAAGTAGACATTGCTTTTGCAACTTCTATAGCTCCATCAATTCTAGGTGTAAATACCACTATTTTTCTATTTGGAGTGTGTTTCATTAAATATTTTGATACAGCTGAAAAATAAGGAGAAATAGCATCTTCAAGTTCCCCAACTGAAAAATCTCCAGAAGAGTTTTTAACTTTTGAAATATCTACAGATATATTTGCAGTACGTGCTATTATATTAGACAACCAACCATCTTTAATGGCATCTGGAAGTTCATATTCAAATGCTTTTATTTCAAATACTTCGCTTAATTTTTTCTGGTCAGCACGGTCTGGAGTTGCTGTAACACCTAATAATTTAGATTCAGAAAAATGATTAACTATACGCATATATGTATCTGAAACAATATGATGTGCCTCATCAACTATTATTAAATCAAAAAAATCTTTAGGATACCTATTAAGCCTTTTTTCTATACATAAAGAATCTTTACTTGCAAAAATTAATTGATGATTTAAATCACCAATAGAACTTTCTTTCTCTAAACTAAAATCAATACCAGAATCAATTTTTAAAAACTTTTCTATTGCTTGATTTATTAATTCTTCTCTATGAGCAATTATTAATACTTTTCCACCATCTTTTATAATATCAGAAGCTATGGAGTTAAATACTATAGTCTTACCACAATTATGAGTAATTATATTACCTTCCATTAAATATCTTCTATCACCACTTACATGAAATCCATAACACGTTCCTACTGCTTCTTTTTCTATAGATTTTATAATTCTAAGAAAAGGTTTTTCTCTAAAACCCTTTATTATTAACCCTGCATCGCAAATGACACCATGATTTAAAAATACCGAATCGCACAGTCTGCCTAAATCTTTTCTTATATTAACATTCTTTTTTGGAAAAAAACAAGAAGGATTTCCTTTGTTATTTTTTAAATGAACCATAAAACCTTTGATAAATTCAATTCTATCTTCGAAAGACATTCTAAAATACTCTTCTTTAATATCCATATCTTTTCTTGCTTTTATACCTAACATATAAGGTTCAAGGAGTTTATTTTTATAAGGATTCCCAACTCTCAAAATAGGAGCCATTATCATTTTTATATGGTTATTTAAAAGATACTTTGAATAAAAACTCATATGCCTAATTGGTACATCTTTTATTACGTCTTTATTGTTACTAGTATCAATAATTGAAAATAAATGATTTCCACCAAGAAGAAATTCGTTTCTATCTCTTGTAGATTTAACTCTATATATATCATCTTCACTTACAATTACTTCTAATACTGTCCTTGGTGTAGAATCTGCCCCCATTAATTGGTCTCCAGCCTTGATGTCTTCTACTTTAACTAAATGACCAGTATATTTTAAAACTCTTTGTCCTTTTGCATGACATCCCGTTGGTAAAACTAATAAAACTTTTTTAAACCCACTTAACCAAGCTTCTTTTATTGATGATATTGCTTCTTTTTGATAAGGTCTCAAATTTATCATTTAAAAATCCTTGTTTCTAAAATATTTTTCCCTACATTATACTTTAATAATTTTTCCAAAAGAAATAAAGAACTTCTAGCATCACCAAGAGCATCGTGATTACCATATTCTATATTAAAATATTCACACAATGTTGAAAGTTTCATATCATCAACATCTACTTTTGCTAAAGATGCCATAGTACAGGTATCTATGAATCTAACTGTTCCGAGTGATTTTCCACAAAAATTAATTCTCTTATTGATAATAGGGAGGTCACTTTTTCTTATATTATGACCAACAATAATAGCCCCTGAAAAAAAAGATAATATCTTTTCGTGTCTTTCTTCAAAACTTTCTTCTCCTAATCTTCTATCATCTGATATTTTATGAGTTTTTAATGCGTAATATGTACTCTTTCCGCCTCCAAACATCCTAGAATATTCATTTATTTTACCAGATAAAAATTCTACTATTCCAAGTTGTATTATCCTATTATTATCTCCAGATTCACCTGTTGTCTCTATATCAACAGCTATTAATCTCTCAGTGGGAAATTTTTCAATTATTTGTTTAAACATTTATTAACCTTTCCGCAAGGTTTAAACTCTCCACAAATTCCATTTCTAAATTCACACATTGGACACATTAAACATGCCAACTCTGGGTCAACTTCTGAAATTTTAGACTTTAATTCATCAAAAAACTCACGAGTATAAATCTCGGCTTTAGAACACATTCTTTTATGAGACCAGTCAATAATATGTTGAGCATTGCACATTATAAAAAAATTACGAGGAGCTAGACGACCATGAACTACAGCAGAACCTATATCAGGTCTACCGCTTTGAACTAGGAATAATGCTCCATTTTTATCATGAGTTCTCATTTGCATTACTACGCAGTATGGAATATCAGTACAATAGATAGCAAACATTTGGGTTCTGATTGGAGAATGACCGCTTTTATACCACTTACTCAATGAAGCTTTGGATTTAACTCCGAAAGAATGTTCCATACAACGTTCTAATAATCCTCTGTCTGTTATCTTTTCTATATTAATTTCCATTATTTGTTATCCTTAGTTATTTTTTCATATTCTAATTTATTGATATATACATTTATCCTAGATAAATCCTTTAGGCAAACTCCACCAGAGCTGTCTTCTCCAAGGTGTTTGCACATGACACCCTCTAAATGCCCCCATTGTTCTCCTCTTTTAAAACATTTTTCCTTGCATCCACACTTCTTCATTTTATTATCCTTTTAGCTTAAATCCTTCGTTTACATCTTTTATAAAATCATTATAATCTTTTTCTTTTGAGATATCAAAAGCTGGAAACTTATAACCCTCAAAATTAAGTTTAAATTCTATTCTGTTAGCTATCTCAACTGTCATATCTGCCATTTCTGGAGTTATATAATTCCTAATCATTTGTTCTCTTGTTTTCATAAATAAACCAGCTGTTTCAAAACCTTCCATTTTACCACCAGTAGCTATTTTTAAAAGAATATTCTGTAACTTATGGTCTCCGTCATTCAAATAATGGCAGTCATTTGTTACTACACTTTTAACATTATATTTATTAGCTAAAGATATAAATTCAGGAACAATTTTATCATAATCTGGAAAATCAATACACATTACTTCATTATAAAACCTGTCTCCAAAATTATCAACAAAAAACTTTATGTTTTCCTCTGCCTTTTTAGGGTCATAGCCTTCTTGGGAAAAATGAAAAGATACTGGACTTTTATAACATCCAGATAATATTATTAGACCTTCACCATATTTTTGTAAATTTTTTCTATCTGTTCTTGGTTTATAATAAAAACCCTCTCTATTTGCATTAGTTACAATTTGGCATACGTTTTTCCACCCCGTATCGTTCATTACAAGAATTATTATATGATAATTACTTCTTTGCTCTTTATCTGTAGCATCATCTACATAATAAGCTTCTATTCCATGTATTGGCTTAATCCCATTTTTAATACATTCCTTTTGAAACTTATATAAACCAAACATATTGCCATGGTCTGTCAGTGCAAGGGCTTTAAAACCCATTTCTTTTGCTTTTTTTGCTAATTTATCAACATCAGCTACTCCATCTAACAAACTGTGTGAAGAGTGAACGTGAAGATGAACAAAACTATCACTCGGAATAATTATTTTTTCCTCTGTTTTCTTTTCCTGCTTTTTAACCTCAATAACAGCATCTTTCCTAACTTCTTCTTTTTTCGGATATATTTCTTTAATATTTTTAAGTTTAAAAATAAAACTTCTAGGAAGGTATACATTGGAAGGAACAAATTCTCCACTAAACAAGTTCCCAATTTCCTGAGTAGAATATCCAGCAAGTTTACATCCTATTTCACAGACGAGAAATCTATTTTCTGGATGAGAAACAGCATATTTTAAGAAATCTATAATTTCAGACTTGATTTCTTCTAGGGTTGATGAACGCTCTACAGCCCAATCCTTTTTTGTTACAATAGCATAAGACCTACCCTGTATTCCTCTTGGATTATTCCATTTAGCACCAAAAAACTGTCTTGCAAATAACGCCGCACCTTTGCCGTGTTTACCGCCAGCATTAGAACCAAAAACAAAAATATCATTATTCTGAGCCAATGAAGCAACTAAAAAATTTCTAGTTCTATTTTGTATTCCAGGAGAAATACTTTCTCTATTACCTGCAACATTAAGAACTTTTATATTGTTATTAATAAGCCATTCTAAAAACTGATTTTTTGATTTTACTAGTATATACGGTTTATTATATTTTTCACATACATTAATTGTATATCTAGTTCCAACAGATTTTTCATTAGTTGCAAATATTGCAGTACCATCTGATTCTATAACATTTTTTAATGTTCTTTCTTTATAATCACCATCTATCTCTACCAAATTAAATCTATCTCTTAATTCTATACATTGACCATTCTCTGTTTTAAATTCACTAGGTGCAAAACCACCAACATCTAATCCAAGCAATTCTCCTGCTTCAAGACCTCCTCTGTCACCACCAGATTGACCACCAGAAATAATTTTATCAATAATCATTTAATACCCCATTATTATTTATAGTAAAATAGCATGTTTTGAACAAAAGTCAAGTTAAGAAGAAATATTTTTATAAGAACATACATGACATCTTAGGTTTAAAACTTTTTCTGTTTGTAAATGTAACATAGTATTTTTTACTGCATCTATTAAATTTGCAGAATCAAGACATTTTTTACATTGCAAAATACTTTCTTTCCTAATTTCTTTTAATTCTGAAATTGGTATTTTAAACATTTCATCTTCTGGAACATAAGATATACCTGAATTTATAGCATTTTTTAATAAATTTTCAGCGTTAACTAAATCTTTTTCATAATCTATAAATAATGTTTCTGAACCTTTATTTTTAGAAGTATTAGCAGATAGAAAAAAGCTACTTCTAAGAGCCAAAAGTTCTTGACTTATTGCATAAAGAACTTCATATTGAGGAGACATTTAAAGTATTCCTTTCAAACGGTAAGCGTGTTTCACCTTCAGAAAGATTGTATATTTTAAAATCTTTTTCTTCAGAAAGTTTTTTAACCAAGTTTAATTCTCTAATTAACCATTCATCTCCCATTCTTAGTGGGTCTGCTGTACCTTCCCCATAAAAATGATTAGTATCTTTATTATACATTAAATCACACCCTATAATATAAATGTTAAACATTACACCATGGATATAACATAAATTGATTATATGATAAATAGAATTTAATAACATAGTACCTGAACCATCTTCGCATTTATACCAATACGGTTTATTTAAAAAAGAAGTAGTAATTCCTCCCCTAAGACATCTTAAACTTTGTCTAAAATCATCATGACTTGGAAGAACCTTCCCTGTACAAAAAAAATCGTTAGGAATAAGCCAATAATCTGTTCTTTCTTTAGTTAATGACCAAGAATTATTCATTGCACAAACATATATGTTTTTATCAATATTTTTACTATTATTATTCCACCAATCTTTAATGTATGGAGCAGAACCAACTATTAAAAAATTTTTCATAAACACCCCCTTATAATTATATTAAACTGCTTTAGATTCCATTATCACAGTAAAATGTTCTTCTTTTATTTTTTCCCATGATTTTTGTTCTTCTTCTTTTGAAAGAAATCTAAAATATTTATCAACTGGAACTAATACAGGACCGGCTCCATAGTCAAGATATGACCTTGAACTAAGATATAGAAATTTAGTCATTTTAGATAAGCTCTTTAAATATTCTTCTAAAACGTCTACTGGTATATGTTGAAAAACTAATGAAGCAACTACTATATCAAACTTTCTTTGTTTTAAATCATCCCATTGATTAACAGTAAAAAGTTCTAAATTTTTTGTTTCAGAATATCTTTTATCTTTTTTTAATAATTCTATCATATTGGGAAAATCATAACCTACTACATTGTTTGCTATATTTGTAAGCGCAAAAGTATTTCTACCCATCCCACAACCAAAATCAAGAACATTTTTATGTTCAACAGTAGAAACTAACTTTAACATTTCGGTTGAAGCAATTAAATCTTCCCGTGTCTTAGCTACACTAATAATTAAGTGTGGAGCAGTTTCTTCGTTAGCTTTTCCCCAATCGTTTTTATAAATTCTCATTTTTATTTCCTTTTATTGCTACAAAAAATATTGCATTTCCTCTTGAAAACATTACCATTTCAGTATGCGTAAGTTTATATCCTATGCCATTAAATAGTTCTTCTAAGTCTTTAACTTCAAACTCCCTATAGTGCCACTTGTCAACATGCTGTGCTGACTTTTCAGGAACAGTGCCAATGATAAGACGAGGGTTTAATAATTTAATATTCTGCATTACAACTTCAGGATTAGGAAAGTGCTCAAGTATTTCACAGGCAACTACAACAGTTTTAGTATTATATATGTTTGGCTCAAAGCAGTCTTCTTTTCCTATGTCTACAATAAAAAATCCTATATCTGATACACGATTATCTTGTGCAAACTCTATTGTTTCTATGGAATCATCTATTCCAACTACAGCACAACCGCAAAGTTCATATAGTAATTCACTTCCAAATCCAGAACCGCATCCAATATCATAAACTCTATCATCTTTATTTATATACTTAGCCGCCATCCTATAACGTGTAGATGGTAATCCTAAGAATTCATCCTTTTTTATAATTCTTTCACCCGAAGTGAATGACTTACTTCTATTTCTATTTTCTTCGTTCATTTTCCTCCTAACATATCTCATTTATTATTTTTGTCATTTTTTCACATGCTATTTTCCAAGTCCATTTATTAATCATGTCTCTTCTTGCATTAATTCCTTTCATGTTCTTATCTGACCTATTATTATAAACAAATCTCATAGTTTCAATTAAATGGTCTTTATCTATCTCTGCCCAATTTTGACCAGCATAATGAGGAAATTTAGCACATTGTTCATCTGAAACTGGAACTATTTTACAATCCACTAAGTACCCATTATCTTTATTTATAAATTCAGTATGTGAACTCCAGTTTGTTGCTATACATGGTACTCCACACCCCATGCTTTCACTAAAACATAGCCCCCATCCTTCTCCTCTTGTAGGAGAAACATAACAGTCTATACTGTTATAAAATCCAGCCATATCATCGGCATTAATCATTTGCGGCATCAACATTATTTCTGAATCTTTATTTCCAACAAAATTACGTATTTCTTTTATTTTTTCTTTAACTGTTTCTGTAAATTTATTTGAATATTCATAATGAGCATATATTTTTAACAATAAAGAAACATCTTTTCTACCTTTAAAAGCCCTAAGATAACATTCAATTAAAGCATTTGGATTTTTTCTTGGAGTCCAATCAAAATTAGAACCAAAAACAAATTTATTTGGTATTTTTTTTATTAATGGTTTTTTTTCAGGGCTAAACCTATCAGTGTCAACTCCGTGAGGAATTACAAAAATAGGGTTTCTTATTCCTGAATTATAAAACGTATTTTTATTAAATTCACTATATGTAAAAACATAATCCATAGCCCTTATTGGCATTACCCATGATTTTGGGATGCCATCTGTTTCAAAAGTTGTCATACAAGAATGGAAGCTCTTACCTTTATTAATTATTTGATAATTTTCTGGTGTTACATTAAAAATTACAATATCAAAATCTTCACTATCCTTATTCATTAATGGATTCAATTTATTAAAAAATTCTTTACCTAAACCAACAGTACCACCCTTATAAAATTTTAAAGATTTTAATTGTAGATTAACACCATTCATATTATATACATAATTTCTTGATGCTTCACCATATCCGCTTGGGTCGTGAAAAGACCCTACCCATAATACGTTTTTCATGCTTTCACCAATTCAATCTTTTCTTCATTTTTGTTTTTATTAATCATACGAGATATTAAAACATCCCACTGTGGGATAATTTTATCCCAAGAATATTTTTCTATTTGCATTCTACCGGCAATACTTAACATTTTTCTTGCTTTATCACCTGTTATTTCTGGCTTTTTAGATTCTGGATAAGCTTGTTTTAAATAACTACCCCATTTTTCATAAAATACACTATTATCATTATAATATAATTTATCTAATCTCATAGCATAATCATAAACATCAACAATGGCTCTTTCTATATTAGAATTTGTTTCTGTAAAATAATCTGAAACACTAATTAATTCTGAACATGGAGCACAAAAGTCAATATGACCTGAATAATTAGTGACAACGGTAGGAGTTCCACAAGCCATAGCTTCTGCAATAGGGAGACCAAATCCTTCTCCAGTTGTTGGGAGTGTAAATATATCGAACAGGTTATAGAGTTCGCACAATGTTTCTGAAGTTACACCTGCACCTACGTTCATTTTTGGTGGAATTATTACATTACCGAATAACTTGTAAGTATTTATTAGTTCTGGTATATTCCAACCAAAGTCTTCTCCTCCAGGAGTATGAAGGTAAAGGCGAGCTTCTTTTTTACCATCACGAACTTCAATTTTTTCGCTACCACAAAATTCACATTTTTTTTCAGAAAATGACATTTCTCCACATTCACAACAAATACAATAAGGTCTACAAAACAAAGAAAAAGCTTGCATTAATTTAGGGATATTTTTTCTTGGTTGATTTCTACATACAGTCCCGATTACAAACAAATCTTTAGACTTGTATTTTATACGTAGTGATTCTTTATTACAAATAGGTTTAAATATATCTATATCAACACCATGTGGTATTGCAACTATTTTATTAAGATTTATCCCTAATTTTATAATTTCATTAAACCCAAAATTACCATATGCAACAACCATATCAATGTTTTCAAGTAAATTTTTCCATCTTATTGAAAATGGAACACCATCAACAGGGACATACGATATTAATTTATAACTATTTCTATAAGGGCTCTTTATCATTGACTCTATCATCCATATATCTCCAACTGTCAATACTATTTCTGGCTTATAAACAGATACAACTTCATTAAACGTTATACCAGAATACATATCATCTTTAGTTGCTTTTGTAGATATAATTTCATAAGGAACCATTTCTTGGTTTTTTTGTCCATGCCAATTAAACCACCCTATTGTCTTTATTTCATACTTTTCCATATTAAAAAGACCAATAGCCATTTCTTTAACAACTCTTCCGAATCCTGTATGAATCAAACTTGAATCACCTACAATTAATATTTTTGGTTTCATTATTTCCCCTTTTTTATTATTGGATATGGATTACCATCTTCCTCTATGGTTATTTCTTCAAAGTCTTTCATTGCAACTTTATTTTTAGATATTATTTTTTCAATATCTCCAACTCTTATCATTGACAAGGCTTCTTCAATAAGATTGTGTTTTAAGATAAGTTCTTTACCTGCATTTTTAGAGATAAGCCTAGTATTTTTTCTTGATGTTAATTTTGCCACTTTACCATCTTCTGTTTTAATTTCTCTATCGCTATGACTATTAATCAAATCAACTACCCATGAACTTAAATTTTTCTTTTCTTTATCAATACATGTTGCTATAGTAGACATAGAATCATAAATTCTTATTATTTCAGATGGAGATAAATCTTTTACCTCGTCAATTGTTTTCACCTTTGTATTAATTACTCCAACAGCAGAACCAATCATGGCTACAATAGTTATAAAATTAGCATATTCATAACATGTAGAACGGCACTCACAATTCCAACAAAATGAATTTAATACTGGTTTTGGATTATTATTTTTTAATATCGAATGAAATAAATGGTCAAAATATTCTAAATACTCAGGGATATCAGCCCTATAAACATATATATTTTTTTGCCTATTTAAACGTAAATATTTATAATTAAATATCACCGTATCAAAATTATCATACTTTGGGTTAGTAAAAAAATATGCTGAATATAACTTTGTTTGATGGGAGTTTTCAAGTTCTTCTGAAGTGGGCATAAAAGCACCTGTTTTATAATCTACTATTCTTAAAGTATGATTATCTATAAAATCTACTCTATCAATGAACCCCCTTGCTGAAGCTCCTGATTCAAGATATAATTTAAACCCTATTTCTGTCCCTATAACATCTAAAGAATCTCTAGGTTCTAGAGAAACTTGATTAAAAAACATTTCTTTAGCATCTTTAAAATATTGTTGGTTAGCACATTCGTTTTCTTTAGAAGCCTTTAAAAAACACTCTTCTGGTGTTTCTTTATTACCAACCTTATAATATAACTCTAATGAATTATGTGTTAATAATCCAGAATCTATTTGAGGGGTTGAACCACCTCTATCTGAACTCAATTCATATCTATTATAATATCTATAAGAACATTGTTCATACAAAGTTCCACCTGAAGCACTTAAAAATTCACATTTCATTACATTCTCCTTAATCCACTAATAGTTATATTAATTAATTCAAAAAGTAATTTATTATCAATTTTTTTTATATTAGTTTTTGTTATTTTGTTTTTTTTGCGTAATTTAGGTGAAATAAGAGAATATTTTTGATTTTCATTTAAAGAAGATATATCAACTCCCATTATTGATTTAATAGATTTAGCCAACATATAAGAGTCTGCTATATTATCATCAATAAATCTTTTTCCTGTTAATTCCTGAACCTTTAGTAAATAACTAGTATCTTTTTTTACAGAACCATCTCCAAAAATCATTAATTTCCATGTTGACGGAGGTATTATATACATATATATGTTTCTATCAGACCATATACTATTTTTATTACAATAAAACAACATGTCTATTACACCTCCCAATTCACCCAATTCAAATATAGAATTTGTATCTAAAAGACTACCATAGGAATAACCTTCTCTTACAACTATAATCTCTTCCCCTTGAGACGTATGTTCTTCAACCACATTAGCAAGAAATTTACATATATAATCGAGTCTTTCTATTCCTCTAAGCTCTGCGGTTTTGATTACGTTAGAATAGAAAATCTCTTCTTCTTTCAAAACAGAAACTCCTGTGCTAGTAAGAGATTGGTCAATTCCTATGATAGTTTCCATATTATACTCCTTTTATATTGTTTTAAAACAACTCTTCCTTAAAAAGGAATATCATCACCGAATTCTTCTTCAGCATTAAAATCTCTATTATCAATTTCACCTTTAGTCATTCTTGTATCTTGACGAGGACCTCTTTCGTAATCTACACTGGGGATTTGTTGTTCTCTTGAATCATTTCTGCTTTGATATTGTCTGTTTTGATAACCAGGTCTACGTCCAGAATCATCTCTTACAGTTTCAGTTCTTTGTCTTTCAATAGGTATATCTCCATTTCTTTCATTAAAATTTCCTCTATCATCTCTACGCTTATTATCACTTCCTCCTCCAGATTGACGTGCATTTTCAATAGAAGTTGCTACTAACTCTACTTCACTGAATCCTGTTTTTTCGTTTCTTCTTGTTACAAGATAACCTTTAATTTTAACCAACATATGAGCTCTCATAAAATCAGCAGTTGAATCAGCCAATTCATTCCACCCACTTACTCTGAAAAACGTAGCATTTTCTCCGTTTTTTACTAATACTGAGAATGTTATCTTTCTATTCCCAGTGTTAAATTCTTTGTATTCAAAACCTTCATTGTTATTTTTGTTTTTAGTTACAACACCTTGAATCCAAAAACGATTTATAAAATCATTTTTACCGTTTTGCTCACTTCCATTACCTCTTTGCTCTTGTTGAGTTCTTTGTTCTCTTTGCATTTTTAGTCTCCGTTGTTATTATTTTATTAACTTCTATACAATAGCATTTTTTTTGTATTTTTCAAATCTGAATATTATTATTTTTGAACATTTTTCTAACTTCAAAAATTGGCATTTCTCCTATGTCTTTTACGCCTCCAAATTTAATTTGCTTTACAGTAATTATATCTTTAAGTAATAGGTTTAATTTGTCCCTCCCTATAATACCATTTACATCTTCATCGAGAGCATTGACTATAGAATGGCACATTGATAGTAATTTATAAATATGAAATTCAAGAATGTCCTTTCCGCAAATAGCTACAACGTTTCTAATTCCTGATTCCCAACATCTCCAAAAATCTGCAAACCCCTCTACTACAATAGCTTCTCTTTTTTCTATTATATAAGGTTTTGAAAAATACAATCCATATAAAATATCCTTTTTATTACTACCTTTAACTATTTTATATTTAGGAACAGATTCATGTTCTTTAAGAACCCTGCCTGAAATACCAACAAGCTTAAAGTTTTCATCTCTTAGTGGTATGGTAACTCTTTCTGGTCTAAATAAGCTTTTTTTCCAAGGACTATCATATGCAGGGCAAAAACCAACCTCAAATAATTCTAATGTTTCATTAAGAAAACCCCTTTTTAAAAAATAATCATTTCTCCTATCAATACATCTCTGAACAAATTCTTCATTAATATATTCACCTGGAGTAAATTCTATATTGTTATGCATTTTATTAATAGATAATACTTCATTATGAAAATTTATTAAGTCTTTCCTTGTCTCTATAATTTCAGGAGCCACTATTTCCTTTTCTAAATCTTCTAAATTAACACCATACATTTCAGATAAAAAATTACAAGACTCTTCAAAACTACAAGATTTTATTTTCATTATAAAATCTATAATATCACCATTATCTTGACAGTCTGTTCTACACATCCAATGGAATATAGGAGTTTCATCTTTAGACTTATAAAGAATAGAAAAAGCATCTCTTCTTTTACCGTGATGTATTGGACAACATGAACGTATTTGTTTTCCATCATTATGGAAAATTTTTATATCTAAAGAGTTACAAAAATCTTCTATATTCATACTTTCTGTAATTATCTTTTTAAATGCATATATGTCATACTTGGGATTACTTTTAACTACATTTACATTACATCCAATATTAGAGTGGTGTTGCAAATTTTTTGTCATTTTCTTCCTTTTTTTTCTTTATAGCCTCATCCTTTTCTTCTTCAGTTCTTCTTTTATTATGAGATGTTAAATCTATTTTATCTTTTTCTTCGTATGTTAAAGTGTCTCCATGAAAATTTAACCCTATCCCATCAATACATATTGGGCCGCCACGTTGGTCAACAACATGAATCATTTGATTATAGAATTGTTCAGTCTTTGAATATTTGTCAAGCATAACCGTCATTTCTTGACTATTAAGTCTTCTTAACCAAATAAGACATGTACAAAATCTTAAAAGACGGTCAGAGTCAGCCAAAAAATTTTGAGCATTAAAAGCTGCATTTGTACCTACATCTTTATCATTACCTAATCTATTTGCTTGTGCTCCAGCAATAATAGGTACATCTAATTCTCTTCTTGCGTCGTTTAATTTTGTAGCTATAAAACCAAGTTCTTGATATTCTTTTACCTTTTGTAATGAGTCAGAATCTGCTACTTTCAACCAATCATAAACAATAAGACATGGTTTAGTTTTCTTTTTACCATTTGGCATTATTTCATACCCAACATACTTTTCTACAAACTCTCTGATAAGAGCTATAATACCATCTATATCCATAGCCTTCGCCGCACAATAATAAAACTCTTGTTCTGATAAGGTTTTACCAAATTCATTTATTGATTTTGTTTTTTCTTCATCGTCCATAAAAGACCCATCCATAATATCCCATTCTTTAATTGCTGACATTCTTGATAAAGCTCTAGAAGCTTGTTCTTTTTGAGACATTTCAGTGTCAATATAGAATACTGGTATATTTTGTTTGGCAGTTTCTATTCCAAAGTTTAATAACAAACTTGATTTACCTGTTTTTGGTCTTGCAAATAATATTATAAACTGAGTTCTTCTTATTCCATTGATTACTTTCATTAATCTCGGCATTACAGGGATATAAATACCAACCCTACCTTTATTAGCTTTATTAAAAATTGAATCTTGAATTAATTCTTCTATACAATCTCCAAGTTTTACTATATTCCCCGTACTTCTTTCTTTTTTTATAGATGAAAAAATATCATCAACATCTTGAATTATTTTATCTCCATTATCTTTAAAGCTAGATTGAAAAGCCCTATCTTGAATTATAAAACTCATTCTAAATGATTTAATACGGATAGAGACCTCTTTTAATATTTCGATATATTTATCAAAAGATTCTTTATTAGTGTCTGGTGCTCTTAAAATACTATCAACATATTCAATTTTACCAATATATATATTAAAATCATTTTTCAAATCTTCTCTAGTTTCCATCCACTTATATATTAGACATGGATTAAAATCATAATCCTGATGCATTATGTCATATCTTTCTTTCATTTGTAATATAGTTCTATAAATAACATTAAAATTTAATGAATAAACATCATCAACTGAAACTTTAGAATATGCTATTCTTACTAATTCTGGACTTTTTAAAATACATGAGATAAAAGCTCTCTCAATCCCTACATTATATAAATTTTTTTCTCCGTCAACTCTTATTTTTAGAAGTTGTTCATAATCCATATTATGCTCCATTCCTAGATTTATCCATTTCAAATTTACGTGTATCAATTATTCTTTTCAAACAATTATCCATCTGAACAAATGATTCAGCTAAACCATTACATTGTTCTGAATATAAATTATGAACATCTTGTATATTTTCTGCCGTTCTTAAATCCTCAAATTTATCCATTGCCATAGCTTCACGCTCTTTTATCGTTTTACCTATACAATGTTTTGCCGCAAGCATTAATGCCCTATTCAAACTTCTTTCTGACATTTTCTTGGCACAATTCCATTTATTTTCCCTAGCTCTTACCCATAATACGTGAGCAACTAAAACTGATTCATACTCTAATAATTTTTGTAATGTACACTCAAATAGAACTTCAGGTTCCCATTTCATGGCGTGTATAAGTTCTTCAAGTGTATTTTCTGGTTTATATTTTTTTTCTTCAAGAGCTATTAATCCTAAATTTTTTCTAGCCTTAGTTAATGATGCGTTTGCTTTTTTTCTTAGTTCATCATTCTTTATAGCATTACATATTTGACTCTTTACTTCTTCTTCTGTAACTGACAAAGTTTCTTCTTCTTTCTCTTCTTTGTTTTTTAATTCTTCACTCATGATTTTAATGCCTTTTTAATTTTATTTTTTAACATTTTTTCAGAAACATCTTCATCATAATCAACCTCAATTAAAGAAATACCATTTGATTCACACCATTCTTTTTTTATTTTATCGTTTTTTTTAGATTTATTAAAACCTTCAACCCCATTATGAAAAAATCCTACCGGTTTAAAATGTTGAATACCATTACACTCTATTGCAAGATTCAACTCTTTTATAAATATGTCTAAATAAAGAGTTAACTGTTTTCCATAGTCATTAGTAATTTTTATAGAATACTCCTGAACAACCCTAAACGTTGGATACATTTGACGTATTGTTTCAAACACTTTTTTGTGCAGGTTCGACGCATTGCTCTTGGGGTTCAGTGACGACATCTTCCTCGACGTTTCCATGAATTTCCTCGTATATTTTTTTAATTAATTCTTTATTAATAGTATCAAAAAGAGTTTTATTGCTCTTTAAAAGAGAAACAGAACCAGCTCTGCCTTGAGCTAATTTTTCACCACAATAAGCATACCAAGAACCTTTTTTCTCTACAATTCCCATATCAACACCAGCATCTAATACTGCTCCATACATATCCATTCCGCTACCATACATGATGTCAAACTCAGCCTTTCTAAAAGGCGGTGCTATTTTATTCTTTATTATTTTAACAACACATCTATTCCCTATAATATCTCCCGATGAATCTTTTAACTTTGCAATTATTCTTATATCCATACGTACAGATGTATAGAACTTCAATGCATTACCACCTGTAGTTACCTCTGGACTTCCATAAACAATCCCAATTTTATCTCTTATCTGATTAGTAAATATTATCATTGTATTTGTTTTATTTGCTATTCCTACTATCTTGCGGAAAAATTGAGACATTAGACGAGCCTGTAAACCCATGTGAGAACTCCCCATTTCACCTTCTATTTCTGCTTTTGGTACTAAAGCTGCAACAGAATCTACAACTATTACATCAAGACCACCACTACGAATAAGTTTTTCAGCCATATCAAGAGCTTCTTCGGCATTAGCAGGTTGTGAAAATATTAATTTATTAATATCAACACCTAAATTTTGAGCATATGTTCCATCCCAAGAATGCTCCATATCAATAAAAGCACAATAACCACCTTTTGCTTGAGCACTGGCAATAATACTATTACAAAGAGTTGTTTTACCACTTGATTCGGGGCCGAATATTTCTATAACCCTTCCACCTGGAAGTCCATAAAAATATTCATCTTCAACCTTCGTTATTATCCCTATAGCCTTGTCAATAGTTATACATCCTGTAGAAATAGTCTTACCATGCCAATGAAGACCATCTACGTCACCAAGTACACAAATAGATTCATTGTTTTCTTTCTGCAAACTTAATATTGTAGCCTGTAGTGCTTCTGGGAAAAACGATAATGCTGTTGCTCTTTTTTGAGTCTTTTTTTCCTTAACCATTTATTAATCTCCATTATTTATATTGTTTCTTAATGTTGCTAAAATAGCATCTTTTTTTTCTTTTTCAAGTTCTCCTACTTCTTCTTTTGTTTCTTTTTGCATTTCTCTAATTCTAAAATCAATATCTTGAGATAGTTCTAGTTCATGTTTATATTTCATATAAGATTCTATTCTTGACACAATCCATTCTATTCCAAATATACCTATGTGAATATTTAAATCCTTTATTTTATATTTATATTTTATATTTTCATAATCAAGAATCAACGTTTTTATCATTTCTGATAATTTTTTATTGCCGTATCTTTCTATATTCTTCTTCATTATAGAACAATCTTTGATAAAATTAGGAAATTTAATATCTTCTATTATATTTTCCTCTTTATTTTTCAACATTGTTAATTTAGCCATCCCACAATAAAAATAAGAAACAAAATCTCTAGAAGTCCATTCTCTTATTGGTTTTTTCATTGATGTAGAAATTTTCATATACTTGCAAAAACTTTCATAATTTGTACGAGCCATTTCTTTTAAACTTTCTTCCTTTAACTCTGTTACCGTTTCTACTTCTTCTACTTCTTCTACTTCTTCTTCTATAATATCTTGTTGCTTTCCATAAGGTATTAGTTTTGATGATATTTTTATTTTACCAAGATTATTAATCTCATATATACCATTATATAGATGTGAAAATTGAATAATTTTTAAATTATCAATTAAAGCAGTTATATCACATGGTAATATAAGACTACTTATATATTTTGGTGTTTTATCTTCTAATAATTTTGATTTAGAAAAATCTATTATAAATTCACCATTAGATTCTATAACATATTTATTTAGATTATTTACATCTATTTTATAAATTGAATATATTATTTCCTTAATAAATTTTTTTGATTGTATTTTATTCATACTATATAAAGGAATATCCCCAATTGTAGAAGCTTTTAATTCTTTTATGTCTGAAGTTTTTACAATACTTTCAAATAAATCAACATCTACAAGATTTGCCTCATACGTTTTACCGGTTACAGGTGTTATTATATCAAAATATTTTTCATGTAATATTTCAAATAACATTAGATTAAGAATATTTACAGAATAAATACTGGTTTTTTTACCAGACCTTAAAAGCCTTATAACAAAACCTTTCTTATATAGATTATCTAATCCTACTTTTATTTGCTCATCGCTTAAAAACCCTATTTTGGAATTATTTAAAGATGATAATTGTGCTTTAGTCCATTTTGAACCTCTTATTTCTAACATGTTAATATTACTATTTATCATTTCAGTTAATAAAAAAGTTGCTTCAAATCCTATACTATTAGCTATTAAAACTGGGAAAAATATAAAGTCCATACTTGAATTCCTTAATTTAGATGCTCTATTATTACGTAAATTACAATAGCTCATAATCTTGTTTTTTCAAGCATGATTATAAACAAATGTGTTTTATAAGTGTTTCAATTTGTATAATAAGTTAATATACAACTAAAAAAGGAAATTTCAAATGGTAGAAAAAAAATTCGAAGAATGCCGTAGTCTATTAATTGATTTAGTATCTTCTGGTTATGGGAGATATACAGTTGCTAGAGAATTTGGGATTCACCCAAGCAAGGCAAGAAGGTGGATTGACAAAATTAGGAATGAAAAACAACCAACAACCAACACAGAAGATGCTGAAGTAATCATAAAATTGAGTAAAACTACTCAAAACCTAATGGATAAAAATAGAATAGAAAGAAAAAAGACTAGAGAAAATTACAGAATAACAAACTCCCTAGAAGAACTTACAGAAAAAATGATAGAACTGTTAAATGAGAAAAGTTTTTCAATAAACACTGTAACCCATAAAGAAAAACCAGATGATGTTGTAGCTATAATACAATTATCAGACCTTCATTTAAATGAATTAATTGATAATGTAGGAGGTAATAGCTTCTCCTTTGAAATAGCATCTTCTCGATTAAAAATGTTCGCACAAAAAATAAAACAATATTTGATTCCAGTCGGAGTGACGCATGTTCTTATAGCCATGACTGGAGATATTATAAATTCAGACAGAAGACTAGATGAGGTTCTTAATCAAGCTACAAATAGAACAAAAGCTATGTTTTTAGCAATTGATATTTTAGTTCAATTTATAAAAGATTTAAACGAAAATTTCAATATTTCAATATCTTCTGTTTCTGGTAATGAATCAAGAGTTGGGTTAGAATATGGTTCTTCAGATGCTGTTATGAGTGATAACTATGATTATGCGATTCATAATATGTTGAAATATTTATTTGTTAATTCTCCTGGAATTTCTTTTGTTACTGGAAATTGCGTAGAATGTTTAGTAAATATGAATGGTCAAAATGTTCTTCTTATTCATGGTAATGGATGTATTCAATCTGGGGCAACAGAAAAAAGCGTTGCCCAAATAAAAGGTAGATATGCAAGTAGAGGTGTCATTGTTAATTATGTTATTTTTGGACATACTCACAGTGCTCAAATTGGAGACCAATACTCAAGGAGTTCTTCATTATGTGGTTCTAATGCCTATAGTGAAAAAAGTCTCAACTTGGCAGGAAGAGCATCTCAAAATATTTATCTATTTTATAGCAATGGACTGAGAGACGGAATAAAAATAGACCTTCAAGTAAATACCGAAGACGGATACCCTTTCGATAAAGAATTAATTAGCTATAATAGTAAGAGTGACAAGAAAACTCATCTTCAAGAGTCAGTATTTTCTGTTGTTATTTAATCTATTTTAAGATACCCCCGAAGCCTCTTTTAAATGCTCAAATGTCGGGGGTTTTTCTTTTTAATAAAGAAATAAATTTTCCCCTATTCATCGTTTTGTCATAAGACCTTGCTAATGCAACTATTCCAGAAACCATAGCACACGACATACTATGACCAGTTAGTTCACCATATCTATTATTTGGTAATGTAGATACTATTTTTTCTTCTGTATATATATCAGCTTTACTTTTATCATTAAAAGATGTAACAGATAAAACTTCTTTATAATTTGCAGGGTAATATGTTTTTCCATCATTTGAAACAGCACCTACTACTATTATATTATTTTCAAATGCTCTTTTTATAGAATCTCTTACACAAGTAAAATCTTGACTTAAAGAAATACTTAAATTTATTACATCAACACCATCATCTACTGCATTATTAATAGCATTAGATATTCCTTTGGCAGTTCCTACACTCTTTACAAAAATTACTTGGTAAATATTTAATTTGCACAAAGGAGCTACTTTTAGAATAATTCCAGCAATATGAGTACAATGTTCTTTCCCATATTCTCTTGCTCTCATACATGTAGAATATTTATTTATACTTTTACTTATATCTTTATGAGAAATATCACAATGAGTATCTATTATAGCTACAATAGTATTTTTACCCTGAGTATATATCCAATCAAAGGGTATCTCAACTATTTTCATTTAAAGGTTCTCCTTGGTCTATTCCTGAAAAATTTTCGTTAACTATAAAATTATTTGCAGTTATCCATACTTCTTTTTTACCTCCAAAATTATCTTGAATAGTAACTAATGCTTTAGCTCTTACAATTCCACCTAAACATTGTTCTACCCACATACCATCTAGCTTAGATGAAATATTAGAAGGAATACTCCAAACAACTTTTTGCCCCTTTAATTCATCAGGTATTCTCCATTTATCATTAACAGGATTGGTATCTTTTTTTAATATAGACACTGAATATGTTCCAGGTTCTGAATAGATATGTTCTATTTCTCCACTTGTAGTAATATTTTCAGAAGAACCATCGCCCCAATTAACAATAGTCAATTCTACATCAACAAGTATTATTGATTTAACTTCATTAGAGTCTTCAGTAATTAATGTTTCATAAGTTAAAGAATCAACCTCATCAATTGTTGGATATTTTAATACTCTGTCTGGATTATTTTCTTCAAAATTATGAAAGTAAGAACCTACCGGATAAACATTACCATCATCATCACTAAAAGGAGATTGAATTTTACCATCTATTTTATAAGGAATTGAAACTTGAACTTCCAATCCATCTCCAAATATATTTTCATCTATATCCCTGTCTTGCCATCCATATAATCTTTCCCAATTTAAATGATTAACAACCTGATATTCTATAGTTGGATATATATAATAAGAATCTTGGTATCCAAAATCTCTTCCTTTTATTTCATCAATAGGTCCATCAATTAAGCCATTATCCCCTCCACACCAAAAATTTCTAGGAATAATAAAATCAGTATCTCCATTTTTAGTAAAATCATCAATATTCCATTTATTATTACCACCCTTTAAATAATGGTCTCTTTCTGTTTTAAGTTCATTAGAATAATATTCAATAGAAATTGTTCTAGCCATATTATTAAAAAAGAAAAAATTACCCTTGCATTCACGAAAAGGTCCAAACGTATGAGCATTGCTACTTGCATCATATTTTATACCAGTTTTACCAATATCTCCATTTATATATTTATTCTTTCTACTATCCCACGGTTGGATATAAACTCTTCTCCAATATTCCTCAATATAAAAATACCATTTTGGCGTTCCTAATATAACAACGTTATCTGTTTTATTTGGGTCTTTAGACCTTATAGACCATTCGTCTTCAATAGAAAAATTATAACTTTGAGAACCACTAAAAGCCCTAGAAGCACCATCTAATTCTGGTTCATGACCAAGCATAAAAAAATGACAATGACCTCTATGTGGTCTTTGATTAGATGGTATCCACCCCCCTTGATTATAAAAATTCCAATCTCTAAACCCCCACTGGTCATGATATATTACATATAATGGATAAAATTCTAAATTATCTGACATTTTAAGCTCCTGTAGATGGTGGTTTTGGTTTTGGTGTTTTAACTCTTGTTTTTATAAACCCAGCGTATCTAGGAGCTATATACAAATCAACACTTCTCAATAACCCAATAATACTAACTTCTGAAATAAAATCAGGCTTATTAGATGGTCTTCCAGTATGAACAGATACTCCTTCAAATCTAGGTTCTACAATTTTTTCAAAATTCCAAGTAGGATATATTTGTTGTCCAGCTCCCTTTCCACTAAATATACCAGTCTTATCTATTACTGGAGGATTAACCATACCCTTATATAATTTTGAAAGGTTTCCATAATTATGCATTTGATAATCTTCGGCAGTTATTATAATTTTAGGAGAAACTCCAGTAGCAGTCAAACTCATAATAACCTCCAGTAATCAATTTCTTTTACAATTGGGTCATATTTAAGTAAAATAGGATTCATTTCAGAATTTGTTGCTTCTTTATTACTTGAAGAAAGCCACTCTGACTGAATTAAATATTCTCTTTCACTTAAATCATTAATCAATAAAATTCTAATATCATCTATACTAAAATCTGTTTTATTTCTAAACCATTCATATACTCTTCCATCATTCAAATTTATATTTATTTCGTGCAAAGGAGAACCATAAACACTACTAGATATATTTTCCAAATCTCCGGTAACAACATAATCAAGTCCACTACTTATTATATTATTCCAATTAATATCATTCCATACAGATGTTTTTATTTTCCATATATTATCTACTTTTTTATTATAATAAATTCTAATTACTTCTTTACCGTTTATTATATCATTTAATATATATGGATTCTCTGCATTTTCTATATCTGAATATGAATCATTTAAACAAATTATTTTTGAAGTACTTGAAATTTCTGTACAAAAAACAATTTCATTATTATTCTTCAAAAATACACAAGGAGTATTAAGGTCATTTTCTCTATGTTCATATAAACTATCATTTGTAAAATTTACACCATCAACGGACACAGCTCTTCTTATAGAACTTGTACCATTATATAATGCACAATAATATATTATAAATTCATTGTTATTATAAATTACAGAAGGATTATAAGAACCATTATTTACACCTAATATTTTTTCTGGATTAGACCACTCCCAAGCATTAGATGAAATAGAATGATAAATAGCGTTGCCCTCTTCATTTTTATAACCAGTGTACCAAAGATGCCATATATCACCTATTTTTGCAACAGATGGGCTGTAAACCGCATAGAATCCCATTCCGTATAAACTATTGTCTCCATGAGGTATTGATACATCATATTCTCCAAATGTTAAACTATCTTTCCCTCTAGCATGTACTATAGAATTTTCTTTATAAAAATTGCTTTTAGTATACCACATATAGTAATTATTTTCCTCAATAATAACAGCTGGTCTGATTCTCTCTTCTCCGTATGGGACCCATGACATATTATTACCAGAAGAATTTTCTATACCATCTGGTACATCTGTAGGAAAAGAAACAGAATCCTCTTCCCATTCTCCAATATTCTCACTTGCACATTCAATAGAAAATACAGAAACGTTCTGAATTCCTATATCTCCAAACACTTTAAAACTTATTTTTAGATTATTACTATCTTTTGTTATAGAGTCAATTATAGCATTAGGTTTTTCTAATGGGGCAGATTTTACTATATTATAAGAAGCAACTCTCCATTTATAGCTGTAAGAAAAGCTTTCTATTCCATCAGGAATAATATCTGTAACTGAGTATGTATTATCTATTTTATGATTAATCCACTCTCCAGGTAAATCCTCTTTTTGAATAATAAATTGTGAAAATACTCTTCTTGAAGAACTGCCTATTGAACTATCAACCCCCTGAGCTACATTCATATTAGAAATTTCTCCACTTGCATCTACAGAATCCCATCTATTATTATTCACTTGAATATCACTAAAAGAACCATCACTTGTAGTAAAACTACTAGAATATTCATTAGAACCTTGAATTTTATTACCAAATGAATCATACATAAAATCCCTTAATGGCTTGCCGTTTTGAGAATCAAATGTATTAAAAAAGTCAATTTGAACTCTATTATATACTTCATATCTCTCTTTATAAATAATAGAAAATTCACCATTTATAAAACTATCACTATCAGAAGCATTAGAGATTACCATAAACATAAATCTTCCATCTTCTACATTATTATTATTATATCCATTACAATAAAATCCTTGGTCTATAAGCCCTCTTCTAACAGCTTTTTCTGTCTCTTTTATTTTTTCTATATGATATGGAAGTTCTACGTCTCTTTTATTATTTAAATCATCTGACATAGATAATAATAAATCACCCTTAGTCATACCATTACCCAAAACGGTATTCATCCATATTTGATAACCACTAGGGCTTATCAATATATTATCTTCATAGCAAGAATAAAGACCAGAAGGAAGAGGTAATGGGCTACTTTTTAAATAATCTATTTCTTGTTCTATTTCTTGTATTTCACCAATATTTACTATTGGATTTTCTAGTTTTTCAATATTACCTTCTTCATCAATTATAATGGTTTGAACACTTCCATTTAATTCTGTAATCCTTAAATCTGAAATACTTCTTTCTGGGTTATTTTCTTTAGACCATGATAACACTGGATAAGTTAATCCATCTACAAATTTTGAAGGAATAACTTCCATTTTAACCCTATAATCATTACCAGCTATAAGGTCATAACTTGAAGTATCCCAAATTATACTATGTAGATTCTCATCATTTTCTCTATTAGAGGAAAGTTCTTTTTTTATTCCATAAATAGCATCTTCATAAATTTCATGAAATACATTACCATCTACACTATACCACATTTTTAATAATTCATAATAATCGTTATTAGAGCTATCAATTCTGTAATTTATTTTTAACTGTTTTGTCCACTTATCATATTCTGTAGATATTATATTAGCCGGATTTGGAATACCTTTACTTATATAAAATTTAACACTATAAATCCATTGAGAAGAAGTTTTAGATACAATATCAAATTGTCTTATTCTTAACCTATAGTCATATCCACTATCTAATATTTCTTGTTTTGTACTATCCCAAAAAGTATGCCATGAATTTGGTTGAACTAAATATCCATCAATACTTATATTATATTCCGACATTTCACTCATTACATCAACATATTCCGTATGAGAACCATCTTCAAAAAATTTACATATCTGTAAATGTATTCTTGTAGTTCTACTCATAGTTGATTGCCAGTGAATAGTATTATAAGAATCCCAACCATTTTGTAAATAAATAATTTTTAATGGTTCGAGAATTTCTTTTTTACCAATATTTGTTTTTATTACCCACATTCCTCTTTCCCACCTATTAGTAGGCTGGTCTCTATCTGAGAAAAAATCATTTTCCCATGAACCATATCCAGGAACATAATTAGATTTTTCTGGAGCTGTATCTTCTATAACAGGAGAAATATGATATTTATCTAAAATATATTCTGGAAAAGGTTTCATTTTTATAGGGAAGGTTATTTCTGAATCACCTATTATTTTTTTACCAAATGATATACTTCCGCCAAAGAATGGATATATTCCTTTTATATTATATTTATCGTTTACAATAGTTTCTGCATCTTTTTGAAGAAATGAATCAGAGCCTCTATATTCAATAGATTTGCAATATGGTCCATAGAAAAATTTCTTTCTGCTTTCAAAACTACTAATATCTAATCTAAAAAAATTATTTGAATCTACATCGTTTGGAGCAAAAAAATCTTCTAATATTTTATAATCTGAAATTATATATTTATAAGATTTGTGACCTATTAAATCCTTAAAAATATCAGAAAATCTTGTTCCTTTACAAAGAGAACATGGAGTTCTATGAAAATTATTTCCATCGTTATATAATTCATTTATATTCCACCCTTTACCGCCACATAAAAGACATAAGTTTTTATCAGAAATTATATGTTTAATAAATCTTACAAAACCATATCTTCTATTATTATCCATATTAATTTCTCTATTTGTCAACTTTGGGTATCTTCCATTTTCTAATACATAGTGAGTTGTAATCACTAAGTTATCATCCATAGTATCTAAATCAGTTCCTGAAATATCAGTTTTATTACTTCCAAATTTGACTCCTTGAGGATAAAATATATTTTTAAGACCATAAGAATCCCAATAACTATAAGAAGAAAATCCATTTTCTAAGTTTCCGTTATAAAATGAAGAGAATGTAGAAAAATCACCTTTTAGTGCAAAACATTTTTCGTTCATTAAATTCTTTTCGTCTCTTAAATTTAATTTTAATGGTATTTGAGGAATGCTTATTGAATTTTCTATTTTTTTACCTATATTTAAAAAAGAAGGAAAACTTATATCTATAGCACCTATTCCACCGCTATCTTCTCCCGAAGTGCTATTATCCATATGAAAATAACCAAAATCTTTAGAATCTGTAAATCCACTATTATCTATAACTTCAAGTGTTATTAAATACTCTCCCTCTACTAGTTTTTCATCTCTTGAACTTCTCCATGTTATTGAATGTTCTCCCATATTCATAATAACTATTGGGTTTAATAAACTCATTCTACTTTTAGAAAAAGCATTACCACCTATATAATAACAATTAATTTGAAATTCTTCATCATCAATATCAGTAATTGTAAAATTAATAATTACATCTTTATACTGATTATTCGTAACATATACACTGTTAATAATTAATACAGGTGGACTGTTGGCACTATTTATAAATCCATTTACTTTCGAATATATACTATAATCCATTCCATCAAAAGATTTTACTCTCCAATAATATGTCATTTCGTTTTGTATATTTATTATTTTTGATGTTTTTTGAGAGCTTGAATTTCCATTAACATCTTCGTCTACTATTATATCTTCTTGATTAAAAAGTGGATTAGTAGATACTTGAATATGATATGACAACGATTGACCGTCTGGGTCATATGAATTATCCCATTGAAGAGTCACACTATCTCTATTGTACATTATTTCAACTACATCATCATAAACAAAATAAAAATATCCTGAAGTATATTCAAAGTTTCCATAAGTATTGCTAGATATTGCTATTTCACACCTGCATAATCCTAAAAATCTATCTGTCATAGGATTACCTTTTGGGTATTCGAAAAAATTATCTGAAGAACTTACTTCTCCCAAAATAAACAAACCATCACCATTATCAATATTTTCAATTTTTATATTATATCTTTTTTGGGTAATATTTTCAGGAAGAGTCCATGTAAAAACAGGAGTACTGGTAGCTATTATATTTGGACAATATTTACCACTAGATATGTCATTACCAACCTTTACCTTTAAATCAATAACAGTTGCCACAGTTATTTCCCCTTACTCTAAAATATAGTTTACAATATCTATCTCCCCACGATGTACAGCTTATTGGTCAATACTATAAAATTTCCCACTTATTTCACTAGAAAAAGTTTTTGAGCCAACACTTGTTGCTGATGGATAATCATTCCCAGAAGTTCCACATAAAACATAACACACTCTACCATAGAATCTACTTCTTGGAGACACATCAAAACCAAATGGCTGATTTTTCCAATTAGATAATATTGTCCTGGCTTCAGTCCTTGTTGGTTTCAGAGAAAATGTATAATTACTCCTTACTTCCATAGCAACTTTATTATAGGTTTCATCTGGAGTACCTTCTTGAATATCCCATGGACGATTTACATCAAGAACTTGGTCTATAGTTCCATCACTATTAGTATCATATCCCCTCATTGTAAATGTTATTTGACCCCCTTCAAGAATAGCATTACCTTCATTAACTATCTTTACATCATTCCATGTATAATCTGGATATACTGTAGTATTATCAGCTACTATTGTAGAGTCTCTAAAAGATAGACTTCCATATCCATCATTAGATAATCTTTTATAAGTATGATAATTATAATCAGAAGTAACTCTACAATCTATTGGTACAAAATAAAATTCATCAAATCCATATCCAACACCACTATAAAATTCTAAAACACCTCTATCTTTATCTATTGAAAAATTAGAAACAAGTTTACCTGATTCGAAACTTGAAAAATCCCAAGTAGATACTTTATCTATCATTTCACCAGATGGTGTTATAAAAATATTAGGGTCATAATAATCTACTAAATCATCATTACCAAGTATAAACATTCTTGTTCTTTCTTCTTCTGTAATATCTTCTTGTTTTTTATAATAAGTATAATCTGCACTTATTACACCACTGGGCATTATAGAAAAAGATACTGAACCATCATCATAACCAATATCAACTTCTGTATCATAATAATCATAAATCATTCTTATGTCATTTTCATAAGATATACCATCTGGATATGTATGAAGCCATAATTCACCATTTTTTTCATCTATATCATAGTTTTTAAAAGTAATATCTTGTTTCTCGCTTGATTTTAATTTAAACCCAGAACCTGTTCCAGCTGCATCTGAATAAAATATTAAACATAATTTTTCTTTACCAGATATTGTAGGAGTACTAAAAGCACCATAGGTGTCTGCACTAACTAAATATCCAGAAGAAAGTTCCATTACTTGATTACCACTTCCGGTATATGCATAAATTTCTACCAATTTTGTAGAATCAAGTATTTCATATGTTTTTTCCCCGTTATTTAATATTATTTCCCTAGTAGCTCCTTCGGCACTAGCATCATATAATACTAAACAATCACCATAGTAAGGAGAAAGATTATTATATGGAGGTCCATAACTATTAGCATTTAAATAAAAGAATTCAAAATTCAATTTTATTTCTGCTGCTGATGGATTGCTAAGAATCCAATATTTTAAACCAGATGAATAAGAACTTTCTAAATTACTATAATTTTTACTTCCATCATTTGTCCAATCCACTGTTTTAGGTCTTCCTTCTTCATCATATACAACATTACCACTACTTAGTTGTACAGCATCATAATCTGCATTACTAACTCCGTTCATTGTTTTAGCAGTTGCTTCATCAAATTCTCCATATACATTAAGAGGATAAGAATGAGTAGTTGGATAAAAAATATCATCCCATAATCTGGTATATGTGTTTTCTAATGTTTGTGTTTTTACTACAATTTCTGGTTGACCAAGAGTATTTATTTTCATAACTTGATGGTCATACTCTGAACTTGGTTCTCTCAATAATCTATTTGAACAATTAAATATTTTAGTATTCAATCTAATTGTTTTAACTACATTTGTTATATTTCCAGCAGAGTCCCTAAATGAAATAGTAATATCCCTGTCTTGGTCAAAATTATAATCAGTTCCTACTAAATAAAAATTTAAACTATTAAAATTAATAATATTTGAAGTTCTATATGGAATCCATACGTCAACATATTCTGAAGACTCAACGTCTCCTGATATTTTTATATCTATATCTAACAAATCGTCAGCATAAAATTCTAAAGATATTTCTCTATTTGGAGTCATACTATTGTCACTATTTATCATAATGCCCGTATAAATATCACTATAGGTTGTTCCTATTATATTTACATTACAATCCGAAGGATTTACAGTATGTAAAAATGTTTGATAAGAATTAATAGTGCTTAAATTATAATAATTATCTCTAGTTTGTAATTTTATTGTTCTAGTGCCTTCTGAACCAATAGCTAAAACAAATGAAATTAATTCTTGACCAGAAGTAAATTGAGTCCATGAAGAAGGAGCAGTTACACCTTCCCAAATTTTGTAATATGTAGCATCTACTGTATTTTCTACTGGAATACTTAAAGAATATACATTTGAATATTGACTAACAGACAATGTTGAAACAGGCAATGTGGTTTTAATATTAAAATAATCAGTATTAACATAATCGGAATAAACACCATTCCCATCATCGAGATTGAATCTTATTTGTACAGAAGTGTTAGTAATTGGCAAATCTGCCAAAACATTCCAATAAAAAGTATTTGAACGACCATTTCCACTTGAATATGATAAAAATACTGTTTCACTTTGACTGTGAATAGTACCGTTTATCCATACCCCTGGATTTGATTGTAAACTATATTGAAAAGAATTTGGTACAATAGTACAACTTCTTCCAGAACTGTGATATAAATAAAAATTCACATTAGCAACTGGAGCACTGTTTAAATAAGACATAACCCCTGATAAACTATTTACTGATATTGTGTCTGACATAACTAAGCCTCTGTTTTAATTGTTAATGTATCATAAGGGTTAACCGTTACCGTTTGAGGGCAAAGTTCTCCATCATTATAAATATTTATTGGAATATAAATAGTATCTTTATTAACCCATCTTGAATTTATACTTCCTGGATGTCTTGGGTCATTAATACATTTATATTTAAACACTCCATCAGATGAAATTAAAGATAATTGCTGATTAGTTACATTTTCTACACAACTTATATGAGAATAAGAAGCTCTTACTGGGTTCTCAACTGAATCTATTTCTTCAGAAAAATAAATGCTTCCTTTTCTAAAATCTATTTGATAACCACTTTCTACAAATTGTGGTATTGACCCCTGTATTATAAGATTACCAGAACCATCTTCCGTATCATCTCCTGAATAATCTTTTTCTCCAACAAAAACATCTGGAGCCATATATAAATGACCACTACTTCCTCCTTCAATATTTTGAGGAACCCAATTTTCGTGTTCACTGATAAATAAATTTGATTCAGATTTTAAATATGAATAATAAGATTTAATTACCCCTCTATCAGGATTATCTTCATTAAATATAATAACTCCAGATGGAGCTATAAAATTATAATCTTCTTTATCTACAATAACATCATCTTCAGTTATATAATGTTTAAATGATGGGTTAATTCCATCATACCAATCTTTATTGGTAAATACAAAATTGGTATTTTCACCTGTTTTATAATATTCAATAAATGCTCCAGAAGGAGGAATGCCAGCAAATAGAATACCACTAGGAGTTGCTTGATATGTACTTGAAGATATTATTTCTGAAAGAGAATTATAAACTATAGGTGAATAACATCCATCTGACAAAATATTAGAAGGACTTCCTTCTGGTCTTTGAAATTGTTGATTATCATCATATAAAAGTGAAGATATTTTACCTACAGAAAAATCTATGTTTATTCCAGTATCTTCTTCTACCACAGCAACTCCAGTTAATAAATAAGAGTCTTCTGGGAGTAAAGGTTTATCTATAACAGGAAGTAATTCATCGTTAATAGACTCTCTAATATCGTTATCTCCAGATTCAGAATATCCTCTTGGTAACTGATAAATTTTAATTTTTGGTGCTCCCATTCCTGCTCCTTTTTTTTATATCTCTTCAGTTGAATCTCTTTCTCTCAAATATACAATAACTTGAGGTTTAGTAAAACAAATACCTCTTCTTCCTTTTTTTGAACTTGAACCATCTAATAAATCTTTAACACCTATCATAAAACCAGTTTTGTCAATACCACCAGTTCTTTCATATGTCTTTTTTGTCTCCATACCAAGTGGAGTTCTGTAAGTAGTAACTTCTTCAGTAATAGCTTTAGCATAAACATACAAATCACCACTAATTATAGTATTAGGTAATCCCGATAAAACCACAGAGGTTTCAACTTTTCCTCCAATAATATGTTTAGAATTTACAAAACCATTAGTTTTTTCAGAACCTGTACCTCCATTTAAAATCTCGTCAAAATTTCTTTCTTTATTACCATGTAATTCATTTCCAACAAATTGTAAATCTTGAAAATCTGCATCGCATCTATTAGGATTTGTAACTATCCATTTCATATCTTTTCTGCAAGCTTTACCACTGTTGTTTACATTATGTTGAAAAACAATAGAATTTCCAATTGATGGTAGTATTGTTATATTATCAGTTGAACCACCAGAGTCTTGTATTTGCTTCATTATATCAGAACTATATCCATCTGGTTTATTTTCATTACCATATATAAATCTTATACTATCCTTTTCTAATAAATAAGAAGGTCCATTCCCAATAGAAGTAGCTTTAACTTCAACATCAGAACCATTATTAAGTACATATTTTATTTCAAGAAAAGTTGGAATAGAACTTTGTTTTATATTATTAATTTTTATTTCTTTACCAGTTTGGTCTATACAATAAGTAGGCATCATTAATGAATGAGTGCTGTTATTAAAGAAAAAATTACCACCATATATTTCATACTCTGTTCCATTCATTCTAACTTTCCAATATAGATTATCATTAGTATCATTATCTTGCATTAAGAATTTAATATTTCCAGAACTACCAGCTCCTAAAGAAATTATTTTACTAGGATTTTCAGGAATACTTATTGGGAAAGAAGATAAGTCTGAAGTTTGCATAGCTATAGGTATTTGAACTATTAGAGAATTACAGTCTTTTGTTATTGTTAATATATCTGGAGTAGTTTCATAACCATAAACTTCTAACTTTTTACAAGTAGAAACATATGCTGTTCTATATATTCTAAACTTACTACGAGTATCAGATGTTTGAAATAGTTCATATAATGTAATAGAAGATTCATCATTAGATTTTATTTTATATCTAACTTTACCTGTTTCTAATGAAAAATCATTTGACAATTCAAAATAGCTTTCACCTAATTCATCACTTCTTAAAGAAGAACAATCAATTTTTATTTTAAATTTATTACTATCAATCATATTTTCTAAAAATGTATTTCCCAATACAGGAGTTAACATTATTATGTTTTTAGGAACACTAGGATTACACTGATATTTTATTTTATTGGCTCTAGGAACTATAAAATTATAATTATCTGCAATATTTTTATTTGCATTTATTACTCCACCATCTATCCATTTTCCATTTAATTCTGGTATAGAAGAATACTCACTATATAACAACTCTCCATTTAAATATTTTGGAACTAACCATTTTGAAGAAATAGAATCCCAATAAATGTTTATAAGTGTTTTCCAAAAAGATGATTCTTCATTTTTATACATTATTGAAAAATCACAATAATTATTTTCTTTTTGTTCAACATTAATACTAGTTATAAAACAATTTTTATCAGGTAATTCACCATATGTTATTGTTAATATTCCATCACCACCAGTATAAAAAGCTCCTGTTTTTTCTGGACTTTTTGTTAAATCAGTACCACATTCAGCACAGTGTATTGAATCTAGAGAAGGTCTAATAACCTTAAAACCACCGTAAGCTGATGGTGATTCACACCATCCTATAGCCTCTGATACTGTTAATCCCCTATTTGCTATTCTACAATTTCCTGCATTAGGACATATTGCATTTGCAACGTTCCATTTTCCCTTTTCATAGCGATAAGGTCTTCTTTCTTTCTCAGTGGGAAAACCACTTAATTTGAATGATATATAAGATGAATCATTTGTATTTGAATAATATAACCAATATTTTTCACTATTTAAAGAAGGTTCCCATACTTCTGAACTACTCCAACTACCAGATGTTGAAGGAGTATAACCACTTTTTTGAGAAATACTATTAACGCTTTCCTTTGCCATACATAGTACTAAAGGATTAAAATTATTAAAATTAGAGTTTGAAACTCCATTAACAACTGAGTCTGGAGATATATAACATCCAGAATAATCATCTAAAATACCATTTTTATTTTTCGGATATTCCTCTCCAGAAATTATAGTAGGAAATTCTCCGTTTTCATTTTTTTGTGGATACATATTCCAGTTGTTTAACCAAAAACCTTTAACTGCATTTCCATATCTATCATTATTTAATTGATTTGGAGCATATTCACTAGTTGAATCTTCATATGCTTTAATTTTTTCACTAATAATATAATTGCCAATTTGAGAAAAAGATAAACCTGTACTAAGTTTATAAGCACGACTATTTCTTTTGTTGTATATTAATTTAAAATAATCTGTCATGTCAAAATTTAAAGGTTTACCAAATTTAGAAGAACTATTACCCAATGGTTCTGAACTACCAGTTGAACCATTACCACCAGTAGTAATACTTGAAGAAATACTGGCAGATGTTTTAATCTCATAATTTTGAACTATTACTTGTCCTGACTCAGACCATGAAGTATCATAATATTTAGGTTCAAACATTGGTCCATTTTTATCATAAATAAGTGTGTCATTCATACCTGTATAATCAAAATAATCTGGAATGTATTGTGTTTTATTATTATAATAACCGTTTGCAAATGATGGTGGTACTATAGTAAAATCAACTTCTAAACCATGTGAAGATTTATCTCCAATCACTACTTTGCCGTTTATAGTATATCTATTAATCGTATCTCTAAACTCTTCATATGTTTTATCTTTCCAAGCTTCAGCTTCTGTTTTATTTTGAATTATGTCACTCCCAAATCCATTCCATTCTAATAAATCTTGAGAAAAATTAAAACCATAACTATCATCAGTAAATTGAGATATTGGAGGATTTTCATAAAAAGAATATTTTTTATTATAAATATAAGATACATAAGATTCAGAAGAAAAGTTATACTTTTCAGTATTTTCAGTTCCTACTGTATAATCAATTTTTTCATTAATATCATTATCATTAAAATGATGTTCACCTGTCATTTGGTTTTCACCTTCATGTCCTACTAGTAACGGATGATAATGATAGTTATATACCCTTCCAGACCACACTGTTCCCACACGAGGTGCAGTAGGTAATGAAACAGGGGTTACGGAAGCTATAACTCTAACAACTTCCTTATCTAAAGGTATCCAACCATGAGGAAATACATAAGAATTACTATAAACATCTCCAACATAACCATCTGTTCCACCTGCTCTATTTTCTGAAAAACTATTATCAAAATGAAGACTGTTAGTCCCTTCTGCTCTTGATATTCCACCTATATATCCATAACGATACCACCAAACTTTACTAGGTGGATACCAATATATAATAACCTTACCAGGAGATATACTACCATCCCAAAACTGGACATAATTTCCTTCTCCATCTGTTTCTGTAGATGCTAATACTATTGGGTTTAAACCTTTTCTTTTCCCTGGAAATTTTTTAGGAATAAGATTATCAAATCTATATTTATTACCAACTTGTTTAGTATTAAAAAAATCACTACCTTCTGGTGGCTCTGACAAAGAATATCCAAGCATTGGCTGTATAAAATTTCTAAGAGTTTTTAAGTGATTTGCACTAAAAAAATCAAGACCATCTATTTTATCATTATATGGAGATATTTGACCATCATTATATTTACCAGATGTTAATCTATTATCATTTTCTTGATGTAAACTTATTGGCTCAGTAACATATTTATCATTTCTTGCATATTGTAATATAGTTGATTCATCTAATTTACCATCTTTTAAAATACCTTGTTTTGTATTCATTCCTTTTTGTTTATGTGGTAAACAAACAGAACCTTCAGTATTATAATTGGCAGAACTTTCCCTTTTTAGCAGATAACCACCACCATCTGTTTTTTGTGGTCCAAGCTTAGTAAATATTTCAGATATAAAACTTCTACTAATTTCTGTATGGTTTTTCCAATAATATCCATCTAATCTAACTTCTTGACCAGGGAAACCCCATATATTAACAACTCCAGAAGATTCAACTTGTGGAAAATTACTCCATTGATAAGGTCCATCAAGAACATTATCACAACGAGGACATTTGCCTTCAAAATAAACATACTCTAAATCTGTAATAATTTGAGGAACTACAGGTTCTCCCCAATAATTTAATTTATCATTAGTTAACCCATTATATATATGAAATTGGTCTGTAGATATATTGCATTTGGGACATAAATAATAAGTTCTTTCTTTTGGTAATACTCCGTCTGGTGGAGTTTTAGGAGGAGCTGATTTCCCGTCAGAGTTAGTCATATTTATCATTTCTTCAGAATTTAAAATATCCCTAGTATCACTTGAATAAATCCAAGCATTAGTAACTGTAGCTCCGGAAGAATTATTTGCGTTAATCATTGAAGTTCCCATCGTTCCGTCAATAGGTGTAGCTTCATTATTTATGGTAGGAACACCGTATGCTCTTGCCTGTGTTGTAGAAGGAACTACACCTCCTAGAGTTCTTCCATCTACTATAAATTCTCCAGTTTTATCTATTCTATATCCCCTGAATACTTTAGTATTATCAGAATAATCATCTTTACTATCTGTTCCACTATTACCTTCTCTTCCAAATATACCTGTTCCACCAGTTAACATTGGACACATTACTTCTGAACCCATTTTTGAATAATCTTTATATTCTGGCATTCTTCCACCCATAAATGGTCTTACATTATTTATATATGTTTCAAATTTTGAAGGTGAAACATAATCATCATACAATTTAACTAACCATGGAACATTGTCTGGATAATTTTCTGCTGGCTTTGAATTACTACTTAAAGACATTAGTAATAAATTATTATTATAATCATATTGTTTTAGATGAACAAATAAAATACTTTTTGTATGATTTTCTGTATCACTACTAGATATTGTATAATAAAAATATAATTTATCATTAACAGTTGGAAATGTATTTATAAAATCTAAACTATCTAGTTCTTCACACATTCCAACAGCCGCATATACTCCACTTCCTATTTCATGTTCTCTTATACCAGAAAACCCACCTATTCCATAATATCTAAATATTGGAATTATGAGACTCATTGCATGTCTATATTTTTTATCATATTCTAAAGCTCTTCTTGGAACTTCTGTATGAGGACATCCCTGATTATAATATCTGCAATAATCTTGACCGTCTACTCCAGCATATATACCATTTTCCCATTGATTTAACATTTTTACAGTACCATATGCCCTATTACATTTTTCAGAGTTATAACATGGCATAACGCTACAATTAAATCTATGTCTACTCAAAAGATTTGTTCCAGAATATATATCAGTATCAACTCCACCATAACCAGTGCCTTTTGTATCAAAAGCCATTTTCCCAGTACCCTCTAAAATAGTTTCATAATCAGATTTACTTGGAAATTTATCTCTTATTATTTCTCTACCCTCTGCAAGCATTTTTGTGAATTCATATTCAACTTTATATCTTACAGTTCCCTCTCCCATTTGTACAGGATTAGTAGGTAGGCTGTCCATCGCATTTTTTTGTGATAATAAAAGACCTCCCATAATTGCAGGAGTAGCAAATGGAGTATTTGACATAGCCATAGCTGCATCTCCATTAACAAAATAACCACTCATTCTATCAACACCAGAAAAAGCTTTTGCGTATTGTTCTTGTGTTGCAGCTGTAGTCTCAAATGTTATTATTTCTCTTTTCCCAGTTGGGGTATAATATGGACAAATTCCACCTGCTTCTTTATAAAATTCTTTTGGGCTTTTTGTTTCTATTCCATTACCGTCATAAGAAACATTATACATTTGACATAAGTTAACATTAAAAACACCTTCAGGTTTTTCATCGACAAAACATTTACATGCAATATTTGTTGTTATCCCAAAATCTCTTTTGAAAAAACTACATCCTTTATGAACTATTTCACCATCATTAATGTCTGAATTCCTTATACATCTAATAGTATTTGGTAAACCTCCACCAACTGATGAAACTTTACCTATTTGATTTGGTCTTGGTTGCTGTATTTTATCACTAATTTCAGCAGGTTCAACATAAACTCCACTTGGTAGTATATTTAAATAATTCCAAGATTCAACTCTTTCTATATAAGACCTTGTATCTCCGCCAACCGTTGTTGCTTCATAAGATATAATACCATCATCAACTGCATACATTGGAGACCCAAATGTTGCAGTAACTCTTGGTGTTACAACATTAGTATATAAATTAGAAGAATCTAACCATTCACTAGGTGCTGACATATTTATAAAATTAGACGGAACATTCCCATGTTGACCTCTATCTACACTTTTTACAGCTACATCTTTTCTATAATATCTAACTCCTGCATTTGTTTTTGGATATGTCAAAATCTTTCTAAAACCATAAATTCCTTTTTTTATAAAAGTATTTTTATATAAAACATGTGCGTCTGGGGCTGTCCATTTTTCATATTTTACACCATTTACTGTTACTCCAATTTCTAAATCTTCTTGTTTATAAATTCTACCTGGGTTTGCTTCTTTTTTGTCAATTATGCTTTGAATAGTTTTACTATCATATTTTGTTTGATATAAATATAGTGGTTCATATAATTCTTCTGACTCTGTATCCCTAATTTGCCCATTAACTACTGCTCTTCTTAATCTACCTGACTTTCTATTATATTCAAATAAAGGGTCGTTGTTTTCTGGATTTACAATCCCATTAATAACTGTAAGTGTTTTTGGACTATAAAGAGGAGGTTCAATTACAGTAGTACCAGAATAAATTCCTTTAAAAATATATTCAGTGAATTTCCACGGAGAACGAACCTCTGGGAATTGTTGACAGTATGCGTTTTTATCAGAAATGACACCAAATCTTACATCTGGTTGAAATTTATGAGTCCAATTTGTCCATCCCTTATATCCTTCATCTGCATCTATTTCTACATACTTAGCACCATATAGCTCAACTTCACTTGAATAATGATAACTATCTTGCATCCCTCTCATTAAATCTCTTGGGTATGTATCAAAACTAAGTTTTGTGTTATCTGGATACTTAAAATTTTTATCAAAACTCGTGTCTAACATTTATTTATTATCCCCTTAAATAAATCAACCAATTCTTCTTCCTTGAAATGTATCTTCCGATGACATTCTTGACATAATGTTATTCCGTTATCTACTTCAAAAATTTTTGTATCATCCATATATATAGGAATAATATAATGAACATTCATTTTATCTGTTTTTTTGTTACAATCTGGCATTTTACAAGAAAAATTATCTCTGGTCAATACTTCCTTTTTCCATTTTCTATATTCTTTAGAACTTCTTAATAATTCTATTCTTGGAGTTATACCACCTTTCCATCTTGGGTGTTTTTCTCCTCTTACAATATTTTCTTTAATTTCTATACCAGATTTCAATAAATGCTTTATTACTGTATGTGTATCTATTCCTAGTTTTCTTCCTGTCTCAGATGCATTTTTTTCTATAGAATAAGTTTCAACTATATCTTTGACAGGAACCTTTGGTTGATTTGTTTCCAATCTTACCCCATAATGACTTAACCATTTATAGATAACAGAATAAGAATATCCAGTTATTAATTTTATTTCAGAAGAACTTTTACCATCTTGATACAATTTTAGTATAAGTTCTTTATCTGCCCCATTTTGACATTCAACCTTATCCCTTATTTTTATTCCATTATCCCTTAGTATTCTTAAAATAACAGGTTCGCTTATATTGTAAACATTTCCAATAAATTTAGCTGACTTACCTGACAAGTAAAGACCGGATACTTCATCAGCATTTAGTTTTATATTTATTCTATCTCTTTCTACATTATTCTTTTTTAGAATTCTCCATATAGTAGTTTCACTTATAGATAATTCTTTTACTATATTTTTTATAATAGTTCCAGTTTTATATAAATCTATTATCTTTTTTTCTTTTTCATTTTTATCATATTTGTCATTCATAATAAAATCTCCTTTATTATTATATAAAACAAATATAATTTTTTACACACCTATTAATTTTATTTCATAAAATTAATCTTCCCAATCTGCCATAGGTATGCCAATTGAGGGGAAAAAGATTGCATAGGCGAATCCTCCATGCTGTGCATCTAAATGTGAGTGGACACCCCTTGCCCCCCCTAAAATTCCACCATCATAATCAGAAGTATGAGTATGTCTATTATATCCAGCAGTAGGATATGCAGGAACTGCTACAGCTTTTTTACCTTCTCTTAAAAACATATTAACTAGTTGAGCAGCTCTAACATCATTAAAAGCTATTTCTGGAGAATCTCCTCCATGAAAATGCATTAAATCAAGAGACATACTTATGTTTTCTGATGCAAATTCGTCGGATATTCCATCGGCTACTCTTATTCCAACAGATACTGGAGATGATAGTAATTGAGAATGTTTTCTTATTAAATAATCCATATTAATCATTCCTTATTATATTTGCAGGGTCAATTACTTTACCACTATAACTATTTGTTTTATCGGAAATAGAACCACCTTGAATATTATCACTTCTTTTGTATAATTCATTTATTTTAGTAGCAATTAATCTTTCATAATCTTTATCTTCTTCCTTTTTATCTCCTATTCTAAAAGATTCTGTACCAACCTCTAGTTCTATTGTATATGAATTTGAAAAATTATATTCTATTTTTACGATACATGCCTTTGTGTTATCTGGAAAAGACACATAACCAAAGCCATTTTCATAATCAAATATTGTTCCTCTTATGCTTATAGTACCATTAATCTGAATATCATTTCTTCTTTCTAGTTCCATAACTGCTCTATCCATAAGTTTTATTCTATCATCTTTATGAATCCATCTTGGAGTTTTACCATATGTATCAGAACGCAATACTTTATTAACAGTGGTAGTAGTATTACCAGCCGCAGCATCTATTGCATCTTTTTCGTTTTTTCTTATCCCTTCAATAATATGTACAGTACCTTCTGAAAAATAATAATTTGCTGCTTTTAATTTAGTAAATAGCCCTTTAATACCCCAATGGTCATCACTATAACTATTAGGTACTACTAAATCATATCCAGAAGATGTTGGAACTACCCACTTTTTCATATCCCATGGATGTATTTGCCATCTAGCTGAGTCAAAAGACATTCCTTTTATTATAGGTCTTCCTGAAAATTCACCTGCTTCAGCATATGAAGATGTTACATCAAGAACATATCTATTATCTTCTATTTTTGAAAAAGCATAATATCTACCATATTCTTCTGGACCATCTAATTCTACTTTTCTTGTTATTTCATCTTTTGTAGAACTTAATGAAGAATAAAATTTATCTCTATAAAAATAACAATTAATCCAAGCCTTGGATGGTCTCCAAAATGATGTTGACTTTAATTCTATTCCCCCTATTGTACCCTGTTCTCTATATAGAGTAGAATTACTGTCATTCTTATCTTTCTCCATATAATATTCTTTATAATCATTAGTTGGAGTTATTTTTATGTTTTTAATTGGTTTCCTACAAGCTACGAATACTCTGTCTTTAAATATTACATTGCCCCTCTTTGTATCAATACTACAAGCGTTATTAATAGTTATTTGAGTATGGAATAGCGTATCAATTTTTAAATTATTAGCTCCTGTAAAAATATCCTTTTTATTACCAGTAAGACTTTTTGTATTATAAAGAGGATGATATGGCATTTGACTATACGTTTCTGTTGTTCTTTTTATAGCAGGATAGTTTGTATTTGTTTCTATTTGAATTTTTGGTCCATAACTATATGCTGTATCATTAGCCACTTCACTCCATGTTCTATCAGATTCTGAAGATACTGTAACTTCTTTTAATTTAACTTCATTTGGTCCTACATCAACTAAGGAATTTAATATATTAGTTATTTTAAACCATGGTTCCATTCCTACACCCCTGCATACGGGACATGTATTTATCCATGGTGAAGGATGTTTTCTGGGTATCATTGTTCCATCTGGTATTATTCTATCTCCAGAAGAAGCATAAAAATCATAATTAAAAGGAGTTAATGTTCCAGATATTTCTAACAACTCTCCTTTATCAGATATTGTCTTACCAAATACATCCTCGGTTTTAACTATATTTGGTTCTACAGCACCAGAACCTCCACAAAATCTGCATGAAGCATGATATGGTATCCAAGCTTCATATGTAAATCCACTAACCCTATCAAAATCATTTTGACTTACAGCACTAGTAAAAGACCTAGATGTTGTAAACATTTTATCATTTACTGTAAAACCTTGATTTTCATATGTTTTACCATCAATTTTATCTTCATTAGCTATTGTATAATCTTCTAAAGTAGAAACATGACCATATTTATCAAATGTTACTGCCTTTGTTTTTTTTATTTCATATTTATATGGTTCATACCCTGTTTGTGGGTTCCAGGCTGGATAAAGTGGACATCCTACAATTTGATATATATCTTCTGAAACGTTTGTCATAATATCTTTATCAATAGTATAAAGACCTTTAAAATAAGGATAACCATCCCAGTTTCTGTCTGGTAAATAATATTTTGAATTATCATTTCTTGTAAAATTATATAAAGTATAACCATTCTTTATATAAAAATGACCACTATACCATTCTATTGGTGATGAATACATTCTAAAAATATTAGCAAGATTGCTTGTCTTTTTTACTGTATTATCAGAAATAACATTTATAACACCATCTTCTGCATAATCAATCATTCCATTTGAAGCATACGATAATATTCTTTCATTTCCACTATATAATGCGTTTATTGATATTCTTGTAAATACTATTTTGTCTCTATAGTGGTCATAAATCATTCTATAAGAACCAGCAGAAGATATAGTTTTATATATAGCTTCAAGGATTGTATCATTGTCAAATCTTAATGAGTTTGGTATAAAATCTTTCAATTCATTTAATCCATTAAAATCAAAATCTTCAAAATCAAAATATGTAACATGTTGAGTATTTGTAATTAATCCACTTTCTGAGTTTTTAGATGTTTCTAATATATCTTCTATTATTTTTTCTACAGTCCATTTTTCGCTAAGATATGGTTTAAGATTAGCTTGTACGTTTTTTTCTGAATAATTTGGGAATGTTGAAGCTAAATATACTTCATTATAATTTTTCTTTATTATATGTTCAGATAATCTTCCTTTCATATCATTACAATTATATACTAACTGTATTCCTTCTTTACCTTTGTGGATTGACATATCTATAATATATCCTTTAAATAAAATATGATAATCACTATCTTCTATTACAACATCACCATCTTTTACACTAGTTATAAATATTGCAATTTCATCTCCAATAGCAGGTATTAAATCTTTATATGTATCATTTATATCTTTTATACTTTCATAATTATTATAATATTCTGTTATTTCTGGACTATTTAATCCTATAGTACATTCACCAGGAGATGCATCTGAGGTATGAATAACTCTACTGATAGACATAGGTAATAATTTACCATTTGAAGGAGCTAAACTAGTTGGCGACATTTGTTGAAAACTATTAGGACTAAAATGAACTATTTTTATATCAAAATATTTTAAAATAGATTTTACGTTTGAAGAGTCTTTTATCATTCTTTTCCCTCAATATTTACCGAAATTCCTGTTCCCGATTTAACTGCTGAAAAGTCTGAACTATCAACAAATAAATCACTTATAACCCTGACAAAATTTCCATTTGAAATAATTTTATCAATACTTACCATTCCACTCATTAATGAATTTGCTAATCCTAATGCTGAATCATGAAAAATACATCCACTTGGAATAATTCCTGACAAATCTCCAGACACTTTATATTTTCTAGGTTCCCAACCTGCAAAATAAATCTCTCCGCTATTTGCATTAAAATATTTTTCTGTAGATATTCTTGGTCTTCTTGCTACAATATCAATTACAGCGTCATTTATTATATACCCACTAACTGATATTTTACACGCAGGTTTCTGTATTTCTTTTAAAACAGCAGTATATGAGATTTGTGTAGGCCACTGAGTGTCTGATATATTTAAACTAAAAGGTCTCATATATATATTATAATTATCTTTATCTCTAAATATATCTGGAAGTTTTATACATCTTAAATCGCTTACAGTTCCATATTCTAATATTGAAGATGGTGCTAATTGTTTTGACGCATTTATAAATAAATCTCTTAATGTATCATACTTGTTTTTCATTGCATTAAATCTTGATTCATCTTGAGCACTATTTGGTGTAACTATTGAATTTAATTCTGCATTTACAGTAAAAGTTCCATTTATAGTTACCGTAGTTGGACTGTCATATGAATATTGACTTTCTTCGTATTCAAATGAAATATCTTGTTTTATAATAATAAAACCCCAAAGAGCATCATAAGCTTCCATTACTGGGAAACTTGTAGGATTATAATTTTCTGGTATTTTACTAAAATCAATCATTTTTATACCTCTATATTTTGCGGTGGAGCAATAAAATTAATACTTACAGTTACACTTCTCTTTTCTACTCTCCAACTTAAATTTGAATCAGTAATCATTATTTTTTGTACATTTAAATTAGATTCTGACTCAGGAATAAAAGACTTTAACTCTCCAATTCTTGGTAATCCGTTTACCCCCTGTTGTTCTACAACATTAAAAAGAGCATCTGGGATAAAATCATCTTCTAAAATTATAACCCCATTAAATGAAACCTTAATAAAATCATGACCAAGTTTCTGTCTAAAATATCCATCATATAGATGAATAGTTTTTTCTGAAAGAGATATTGTTGATGGTTTTAATGATATTTTTGGTTCATATACTAAAAAAGAAGATGTTCCATCAGTTAATGTTGCTATATTTTTATTTGTACCGTCTTCAGTTTCGTCTGTAAATGACATTGTTACAATCCCCCATGGAACCCAAATTCCACCCTCAAATGATATATTTGATATTCTCATATTTGAATATGTTTTATTTGGAAGAACAAGCGTTCCTCTAAACCCCTTAGAAGAAGGATTACCTATTATACCGAAAAAATCAGTTTCACTTTTTTGTACATTACCTGTAACAGATATTTCAATATTAGACCTAGTACCACTTCCACCATTCCATACAAGAGAATGATTTAATGAATAATTTATTCTTGTTAAACCTATAGTTCCAAGATTATTTGTAAAAGACATATTTGATAACATTTTCCTATTCCTTATTTATTCATATTATATTTGGCACTATCTACCTTTACTCCTGCCATTGCATTTCCAGCTCCTTGTTCTATTATCTTAGAAATTTGGGGCATTAACATTTCAACTATTAATTTAGCCAATGGACTTCCAAATGATTCAGTAAATGCATCTTGCAATCCAGATGCATCAACACTTACAGAACCTGAAACTTCACTTTTTGTATTAGTTGAACTATTCTGTTCTTTGAACTTGTCAGCAGACTCTTTCATTGATTCTTCTTCTGTATCAAACTTATTTCTATTATAATCGTAAGAGTACATTTTTGTATTACCGTACATTTTCTCATGACTCCCATCTGAAAAACCTGGGTCAATATCCCTATATTCTTCTTTTCCATTTATAATAGCATCTATTAATTCATCTCTTGATTGTTCCTTAGAGGTATATTTTGTTATTGCTTTTTCTTTTATTTTCTTATCATAAGCTTTTTCATCCCATCTTTTTTCTACAACTGATAGCTCATCTTGACCAAACATATTTTTTTCATAAACTAATTCTTCTCCAAGATATATTCCAGATGGTCTTTTTTTAGAATGTTTATTTTCTTTTTTATCTTTTACTTTATCTTTTACTAATTCTTTATTAGACATTATTCTTAAATAATCTGTATTTTTATACTTATTGTCACTATTAATAGATGGTGTTAATTTATCATTATTGTTTTTTTCATCAACTTTATATTTTATTTTTTGTAATTCAGTCAATTTTGTTTTATTGTCTATACCAGATTTAAAAGATTCAGGAGTTAATTCTTTAACTTTATCTTCATCATCTTTCATCTTTCTGTGTTTTTCCATTAATTTAGAATATTCTTCACTAGTTACCTTTCTAGATAACTCAGATGGATTATTATATGACTCTTCTGATGGCTCAGTTCCATCATCAATTATTGAATTAAAATAATCTCTATATGATTTTTTGCTGGTACTTGCATCTTTTTCAAGTCCTGCTTTTTTATCATTAAACTTTTTATCTAATTGATTGTTGTATTCAGAATTAACATTTTTATCTGAAAGAAGTGTTTCAATTTGTTTATTATCATTTTCTATTCCGGTTCTTTTTGCCAAATCAATAGCTTTTTTAATTGCAAAATTTGCTTTATTAGGTGCTATTTCATCTTTTTTCTCATCACTCCATAAATGAGATATTGCAGCTATTGGAGAAATTACTCGAAGTGCTAGTGAAGCCTTATTGTTTTTAGATTCATATTCTCTTTTTAAAGATTCACGTTTTGCTTCAAGTATTCTTTCACGAAAAATTCTAAATATATTACTTCTTTCCTCAAGTGTTTTCCCTTTTCCTTTATACATTGATGATTCTTGCAATATTGAAGCTTGGGTATCTTGAGGCAATTCTTCTGTTGCTCCCATGGATTTAGCTAAATCCATTACCTTGGCAATAGAATTTTTATCTATTTCTCTTTCTCTTCTCTTGTTTTCTCCATCATAATGAATTAAAGAATCTCTTTTAGATGGGTCATTTGTAGTATTTTTATGGGTTTTAACCATATTATAGATATTGTTTTGTTCTTCTTTCTTTTCTATTTGATTGGCTTTTGAACCAAGTCTTTTTGAAACATAACCACCAGTTAAATATTTATCTGCTTGAGATATTGCCGTCGCAGACCTATCTAAAATTTCTGATACAATTCCACCACCCTTTAGCATACCTGATTTATTAATATATCTTGATATTCCATTATTTCTGGAATTATATTCCCAATCTGTAAGTCCTACTGATTTTTTATAATTCTCATTTTCTTTTTGTGAAAAACCATCAATGTCATGTTTTTTACTACGAAAATATCCTTCAGAACCAAGCATATCTTGGGTTGCATTGATTCCACCACTCATAATAGCCATTGAAGGGTCTAATCCAAGAAACGCCAAATGAGAAGCCATCCCAACTGCATCTCCAATATCTTCTCTTCCTGTGATTCTTTCAGCTGCATATGATGTTAATGGAGCAGTCATAGATAAACCCATTCCAATAAGAGAACCCTTTGGATTCATAGCTCCTATTTTATTTATCCCTCTTGCAAGCTTCATTGGTGATTTCATCCATGATGGACTTTTCTCAATAGCCTTAGAAATATATGGAGTAGCTAATTTAGTAATACCTGTTTTGTCCCCTGCATATGAAGCAAGTTTTCCGCCCCATCCTCTAATTTTACTATTAAATGCTAAAAGTGGTAATGATTCAACTGCTGTATCACCCAAAGCCATTGGTATATCTTTGTAATTATTAGTTTTAGCAAAATTGTTATATGCACTGCTTCCTGCGTACATTATAGAAGCTGCTGCTGTAGCAATTGAAGATTTAGGAGATTTAGAAAGAGCCTCATACAAGAAAGAACCAGAAACGGCAGATTTGCCAATTCCGCTAATTATAGATTTACTATCTCCTTTTTTGAAATCCTCAGCAGCATCCTTTCCATAATAATAAGCTGCCATTCCTGAAATGAACGAACTACCTGTTTTTTGGAAATTATCTCCAAACGATGGCTTAACTGCTGGTTCAAATGGAATTCCTTTGTTAGACATTCTTTCTCTTGCTATTCTACGAGAACGTTCTCCTGAAGTTTCAACCCTTACAGGTTCTTCAATTTTTTCTTTAGGTTTACGTCTATTTCTTATTTTTCTTGATTCTTCATCAAGTTTTCTTTTACGTGACACTGGTGTTGGTGGCTCTTGTCTTATTTCAATTTCATCTGCATAATCTTTTAATGTTTTACTAACTTTAGGAAGTTTTTCACCTATTAATTCACCACCTTCTTTAAAAGTAAAGTTTTCCCCAATAATTTTTGCTAGTGGACCATATCCATTTTTACCACCCATAATATCTGAAATAGTTTTTATTCTTGCATGTGGACTATTACCAGAAGATTCTAAGGCGTAATCAATTGATTTATATATGTTTTTATGTAATTTACCTGAACCTGATTTAGAAACAGGAGTGAAGTATGAATCAAGATTTATTCTACCCTTACTATATTTATTATCTAAAGCATGTGCTGCTGCTGAAGTAGATAATTCATCAACTACCGTATCTCCTATATATCTAAATTTTTTATTATTTCTATTTGATAAATAATCCATTATACTATGATTTACTTCATGATTAGCATATCTAACAGATTCTTTTGAAGATAGTCCTCTTCTTATATTTATTTCTTTTGTCAATGAATTAAAAGTACCATTAGCATCTTCTTGCATATTTTTTTGTAATTTAATTTCTGGAATATGTCCAAAAACTGATTCTGCAACACTAGATGTTCTTTCCCCTATTTTCCCTTTATACATATCGTTTGGAGTAAAGAATTTTTTGATTGATTTACCAATATTAGCAAATGTTTGTTTAGGCATTACAGCTAAAGGAATACCTAATGTAGCTAATCCTAATGCATTACTTCTTGAAGAATTTGAATTATTTTCTACACGTTCAGATGTAGGAGCTACTCTACTTATAACATTATAATTTATTTCTCTTGATTCAGCAGGAGTTATTACATCAGCACTTGTATTTCCTTTTTTTGATTCTTTCCATATTTTTTGTGCTTTTATAACCCCACTAAGATATGGGTTATTTAATGAATTAGCAGAACTAATAGCATTTTTTGCTCCACTGTCTAAATTTTTACCAGTTTCTGATTCTTTACCAACTTTAGAAACTAATCTTTCTGCGATATTAGCTAAATGTAATAATATATTAGAAAGTTTTGATTGTGATTCTACAAGCTTTGAACTCTCTTCTTGACGAACCATTTTATCCATTAAAGAACCAATTAATGAATGGTCTTTTGCATATTCTTTCATTCCTGTATCAGAAAAAATTTCTTGTAAACTTATACCTGATTCTTTTTGTGACTCTATGAAACTTGCTATTGCTTGTTCTTGAGGAGAAGCTAATAACCAGTTTTTCATATATCCTGGGTCTCCACTCTTTCCAATTTCTTTTTCAGTATCTCCAAATTCTTTCATCAAAGAGAAAAATTCTTGGCTCATTCCACCCTTACCATAAAATGAATTTTCTTCAAGAGCATTAGTTATTCTTTTTGACAATTCAAACGCATCAGAAAGTCCACCTTTAGATAATTCTACTTGTGAACTTAATGTTCTTTCTGAACCCATCATTTTATTTACAAAAAATTCAGTAGCAAGTTTTCTTTGAGTTTGCTCTCTTTGAGCTCTCATGTCTCCAACTTTATTATTTATCTCTTTTGTATTATTTAAAATTGGAGATAGCGCATCTGAAAAACTCTTACTGTTTATTTCTGCTTGCCTTAACATTATTTTTTCTAAAGGTGTTATATCTTCACCCTTAGCTTTTATTCCTGCTATTTTATCATCTTCTATTTTCTTTGCTGCTTCTAGATTCTTTATTTGAGCTAAATTTATTAATAAATTATTTTCCTCCGAACCTGTATATCCACCAAGCAAATTACCCTTGGACGCTTCTCTTATAGCTTTTGATTTTGAATTTCTTATAATAAGACTTGTATTTTCATCTACTGGATTAATTTTAGCAGTGTTTTCTTCTAACATATTTAATAAATCAATATATGCTTTTTGTCTAGACTTAGATTCATTAATAGATTTTTCTTGACTAACTATTATGTCAGATAGACTTTTTCTTTCAGTTTCACTAGTTAATTTATTGTCACGCTTAAATTTATTGTTATCAACTTCAACCTGGTCTGATTCTATAGCTTTAGAAAAGTCACTTATTGCTTTTTCTTTTATTTTCTTTACAGAAGAGAAAATATTTTTAGTTATTTCTGCACTTTTTGTAATTACTTCAGAATCAACCATTGCAGCATCAGATTCTGTATAATCACCAGTTTTTAATAATATCTCTCTTTTTCTTTTTTCTTTATAAAATCCTAAAGATTCTCTTGTGCTAGTTTGTACACCAGCTGTTTTTGAAACAAGGTCTATAATTTTCTTTTCATTTTCTTTTTCTGAGTCTGAAATACCGCTAGATTTTGAATATCTTTCCTTACCTATATTTGTAAATTTAGTTAATTCTTTTCTTAGTTTTTCTGGGTCATCTCCATATTTAGAGATAAGATGCTCTACGCTTACTCCAGTACCCTTAAATAAATCATTAAGTTCTTTCTTCATTAATTCGGCAGAAGTAAGATTTTCTGGTGATTCTTCACCAAGACTTGATAATTCAGCAGCTGACATTTTCTTTCTTGATTCTTGATTAACAAGAGTATTCACCATCTTTATTGCTTTAATATCAAATCCACTTTTGAATTTTGACATATAAATAGAATTTTCCATTAACCCTGCAATACCAGAATTTTCATTATTAGATATTTCAGCTAATCTTGAATTTATTTCTGCAAAATAATCTCTATTTGATTCTTCATTTGAAAGCTTCTTATAATCTTTAATATCAAAAGTAGATGTATCACCCATCAATTTACTATAATTTGAACCAAAATCATTAAAAGATGCAAATCTACTGTCAAGTTCACTGTCAGAGTCTTTTGGTGTCAAGATTGACATCTTTTGGAAGTCTAATGGTTTAAATATTTTTCTTTCTAAACGTGTATAGTCATTAATTATTTCTTGGAATGAAGACTTGGCAGTTGTTGCAAATTGCTTTACTGATGTCATTGGCAAGTCAAACATTTCATCGCTTATTTCAGTTGTTGATAAAATAAATTCTTTTTTATCATCGTAAATACCGCCAAATTGTTTTTTAATTTCTTCTTTGGCTCTCTTTAGAACTTGAGTTTTGTTTAACCCTCTTTCTGTATCAAACCCTATAGTTTTTTGTTGATTAGTATAAACATCTTGAACAACAATTTTAAATTTCTTTACGTTGTCTCCAACTTTTTGATACCCATCATTAAGCAATAAAAACATCTTATTTGTGTCTTTAGCCATTTGAAGTGCATCTTTATGTGGATTTAAACTTCTTCCACTCTCAGCAGTATCTTTAATTGCATTAAAACTTGTTTCTACATATTTATCTTTACCAAAAGTTTTAATATATGATTCTCTAGTTTTAACAAACCTTTCGTCAACTGTATCATTATTAAATACCCTACTTCCTCTTTCCCTTGCATCTGAGGATATTTGTCTTCCAGTTTCGTTAAACAAATCAATGAATGGCTCAAAAACTTTTTCAGCCTTTGTCTTTGCTTCTTCCATTCTTCCATAAACTTCATCCAACGCAGCGTCTAAATTATAAATTTTTGATTGATAATATACTTTATTACTTTCTGATGTTGAACTATCCATTTTACCTACAAGAATTTTTCTTGTATCTGTTAATTCTTTTGCCCTGTCTCTTTCTTCTGCTAGATTTTCTGAAATAGATGATATTGCGGTTTTACCAAAAATTCCACCATCTGTCATAAATGCCTTTTTATAGGCTAAATTCATCCTTAATTCATCTTTTCTTTTTTCTCTAATTTCACCTTCTTGAGACATTTTTGAAACAAATTCTTCACTTAGTGATGGAAATCCATTTTTAAATACTACAGATTCTGGATTAGCTCTCATTAATATAGATGTTGCATTTTTAAGATTTGAATTTTCTAAAGTTGTTAGTATTTCTCCTTTTTCTTGTTTGCCAGTAAGCTTTTCATAAGTAGAAATAGAACTAGTTATTGATTTTATTTTACTAGATTCTTTTTCTATCATTGCAACTGTTTTTCTATCGCTTCCACTCCAATATTCGGATATATTGTTAATTAAATCTTTAATATCAGATGCCATAGTTAATCCGGCAATGGTTAAACCTACAGCTCCACCTGCGAATTTACCACCTTTCCCACCAACCATATTGGAAACTTTTTGTCCAGCCATAAGTGCCATTGGAGCTATTGCAGCTCCAGAGCCTAGAGTATTAAGAGTGTCCCCAGTAAGACTTCTTCCAGAAATTGATTCTTTATCTTCAAATGTTTGTGCAAAAACTTTTAAACCAACACCTGCTGCCATCATAGCAACCATGTTTTGCTTTACAAATTCAGATATTTTTATAGGTATTTGACCAGGTTCTTTTTGAATTATTGCATTTTGAGTTGTTTTGTCTATTTGAGAATTAAACTGTGTCCTAACTTTACCCTCAACAGTTTTTCTTTCTTCTTCACTAAATCTTGATACACCTTTTTCACCATAATGGGATACCATAATCTTCTTTATTATTTCATTTTCATCTGAAGATTCCATTTTTTGAAGTTTATTATATTGATAATCATACATGGCTGGATTATAAAGAGCTCTTGTTTTTCCAGTATAATCTTTTTTCAAATAAGAAGAAACCTCTTTAGCTGTTATTTTAGCTATTCTTGATTCCTCTGTCTTATGATTAATCCATCTATCTGCACCAGAATAAGAAATTGTTCTTGCTATTGCTGTGCCAGCTCCAAAAACAGTTCCTCCAACCGCAGCTAACCCAGCTATTCCACTTGGCATACTATTCAATATTCCAAATATATTAGTAAGAGTATTAGAGAAATAAGTTAGAATTGATTTACCGCCACTTTCTCCAACTTTAGCATAAAATGAATCTACACTAGCTTTCATTACTTCAACTTTTTTAGCATAAGTATCCATTATTAACATATTTTTTTGCATAGCTGAACCAGTAGAATCTTCACTCATTTTTGCTGCTTGAAGAACTTCATCCCATTGGTCCATTAATACCATCATTGTATTATATCTTCTTGCACCTGCTATTGTAACGGCTGCATTTTCTTTTTGAACTGTTGATAAAGTAGTCCATTTTGATGCTAAATCTTGCATAATAGTAAATGAATCTCTAAATCCTCCATCTACATTATAAACTGCTACACCAAGATTTTGAAGAGCAGTTATAGATTCTTCCACTCTTAAATGTGAAAGTATATATTTAAATGAATTCCCTAAAGAATTACCTGTATCTCTTGTTGCAGAACCTACCGCAGAAACTATACCGTTAAATTCATGAAAAGACATGCCAGAAACTCTAGCTGATGTACCGGCTTGTTTTACAGCATCAGAAAGGTTTTTAGAAGTAACAGCAGTTCTAGCTCCTACTTCAGTCCATGAGTCAATAATTGATAATGTCTTAGAATCTTCTATGCCAAATTGTCTTGTAGCTGCTGTAAGTGCCTCAGTAGCTTCTGTAGCCTTGAATCCAGCCACATTAGAAGCTAATAGTGATGCATTGGTTAAAGTTATTACATCAGATGTGCTTTTACCTTGTTGTGCAAATACAGCCATGGAATCGACTACTTCTATTATATTTGTGCCATATATTGATGACATCTTCTTTGCACTGTCTGAAAGTCTTTCTGTAGAAGTCATCATTGGGTCCATAACTTTATTTACATTGACAAGAGCTGTCTCATAACTTGCCATTACTTTTGTTGCTTCTGCTATTTTATTAGTCATTCCGTAGAATGCATAAGAAAGACCTCCATATAAAACTACTCTATTTATTACAGAATTAACTAATTTACCCTGAGATTGTTCTTGTCTATAATTCTTTGACATTGTACTGTCATATTCTTTTGAAATCTTTGAAGCTTGTGTAGAACTCATCAAAGCAGCCGCTGGGAAAGATTCTATTTTTGGGAGATTTTTAGCTGTTCTTTTCTTATTTTCGTTTTCAATATGACTTAATAATACACCCTTAGTTACAGATGCTATATGCTCTGGATTGCTTGTTCCAGGAGCATCTCTCAAGTCTCTTACAGTTGCTTCGTATGCAGATATTTTAACTGTTTCTGTTTCAAACTCTCCGTTCTTTTTTACCTTTTTGGGATTTACAATTTTTATTTCTTCTGCATCTGATAGTGATAATTTTTCTTCTTCTTTTTTATTTATCTTAGAAACAATATTCTTCATTATTGCTTCTCTTCTGCTGTCTTTTTCAACAGACATAGTTAATGCATATGTCAATAATCTTTTTGAATATTCTTCGTTTGTCTCAGATTTTGTTTTTTGTAATCTATCTTTAGTAACATCTACTGCTGTAATAGGTTGACTTTCTTTTAATATTGGTTTTAAAACCTCTTTAAATACTTGTTGACCTTCTGGAGAACTTGGCATTTTTTCTTGTACTTTATAACCAACATCGGCTACTATGGCAGTTTTACCTTCTTTGATTAATCCTATTTCAGCCATTGATTGTGCGTCGTTTTTATATAAAGCTTTAGAACTTACAGTTTGAAAATATTTTTCAAACATCTTAATTCTTTGTCTAATGTCTTCTCTAACTGCTTTTTGTACTTCAGCAATATTTACACTTATATCTCCGTCTTTATATGAAGGACCACTAGTTTCTCCAACTTTTGGTCTAATAGGTGGCACATTAGTAGGAATTTCAGGAGTTTCTGCTTCTACTTTTATCTTTTTACCCCTACCATTATTTTTACCACTTAATGAATCTTTGTTATTTAAATTATTAGATTGTTGTTCTACTTTTAAGGCTGCTAAACGTGAATTAGATGAAGCGTTTTCTGCGTTTGCCGCTTCTAAATCTGAACTAGATGGAAGACTTGTTTCTTCTATGTTTGGTAAATTTAATTTTTGGTTATTTACACCTTTACCGCTATCAATAATAAACTTGACTAGACTAATCATATTGTCAGTCACTTTACTCATATTTGATATGCTTTTAGAAACTATAGTACTAAGATTTAATACTCCTCTTTCTATTTGAAGAAGAACATTCTCTATTTTATTTAATCCAGAAAATTGACCATTAGTTACAGGAGTAGATTCACTAATAGCTTCACCTGCTTTTGTCACAGCTTTTTCTTTCATCTTTTTAGCTAATATAGCAGCATCCATTTGACTACTAGGGATTACTTCTTTATCAGGAATTACTTCTTTATCAGTAATTACTTTTTCGTTATCTAATTCTTCAATCCTTTTGTCAATCTGTTCTTTTCTTTTTTTAATTTGTTTCTTTATACTTAACTTTTCTTCTGATGCTATTTTAACTTCTTCTAATTTTTTCTCATCAGGAATAGGTTTTTCTAAATTTTGACGTTCTCCATTATTATGTCTTAAAACTGTCATAAAACTATCTGTGTTTTCTTTACTCGAAGAAACCTTATCAAGACTTTCATTATCAAGACCATAATATGAAAATTTTTCTCTTAATGCAGATATTCTTTTTTCAACAGAATCTCTATTATTAAATTTGTCTTTTTTACCTTCTACTTCCATTCTTTGTAAATTAAGTTCTTCCATTTCTTGTATGGACTCTTTTTCTTTTTTAGAAAGTAATGAGGCTTCTGTTTTACCGTTTTTACTAAGAGCGTTTTGATATGTCTTTGTTGATTTCAAATTGTTCATTTTCTTCAATATAGAAGCATGTGTTATATCTAAAGGTTTTATATCTTGTGGGATATTCCCTAATTCCAATTTCGATTCTTGGTATTCTTTAAGTCCGTTTTCTATGTCATTATAATCTAATATTGACATGTTAGAATTACTTGTAATTTTATTAAATTTTTCTAAACCATTCTCGTTACCGAATACATTGTTTAATAAATTTTTCTTACTATTAAGTAAATATTGTATATAATTAACTTGTTCTTGTGGATTCTGATGACCTTTAATATTGTCTTGATTAAATGGAGATTCGTATCCTTCTGTTTTCTTCTTTCTTTGTTTTATAAAATCTTTTATAGTTTCAAATTTTTCTCCATCAGGTCTGTGTAAATTAGCACCAAAAGCTGCAAAATTATCAGCATTTACCCCAGACATAATATTATTTTTACCTGAAACAATATCAATCATTCCTTGTAATAAAGCTTCGGGATTTTCTACATTCCCACCTCCAGCAAGTTGTATTAAGCTTTGAGAACTTTCTATTATTTTAGAAAATGCTTCTATTTCTTTTTTTGGCATACCTTTAGGAGTATTAGCTAGTATTAAATCCTTTATACTGTCCATATTTCCATGCATTTGTACTGCACTGTAATTTCTTCCTAAAAGTCTTGTTGAAACACTCATACCTTCTTTCATAAAAGAAGGAAAAACATTTTCATATAAATTATCTAAAGAACCTTTTTTAGATTCAAGTTTTGCTATATCTTTAGATACTTTTAATCTTTCACTAGATGCTGGTAAAGTCTTTTTAAATAATTTTTCTTTTTCTTTAATTTGACTAACTATCTTTTTATATTCTGGGTCATATTTTTTAGCTGTTTGCAATATCCCCTTTAATACACTATCTGTATCATTACTAGATGAAGAGATTATATTTAATGATTCATTTAATGTTTTTGATTCTTCTTCTGTAATGTTTCCACCACGAAATTCATAATCTTGTACTAATTGATAAACAGTTTTAAGAGCATTATAAGAATATTTAGTTTTTGCTTCTATATCTTTATCTATTGTGTTGCCCTTTTTATCTAAATTTTTATTATAAGCTTCAAAATCCTTTATAATATTTTCATTAACTTTGAATTTACCTAAAGAACCAAAATCTTTTTTCTCTAAATCTAAACCACTAAGAACTATTCCTACATCTCCAAGTTTTTCAACTCCACTTCCAATATTTGGGGATATTTTATTCTTTAAGAAATCTGCTAAAACACTTATATTATCTCCTGATTCTACATATTTAGTATCTTTTATATCAAACTTTTTATTTCCATATTTTACTATTCCATCTTTACTCATTATTTCTTCATGAGCTTTTTCAAGTGCATTACCCTTGCCGAACAGTCTACCTGCTAATTCTTGAGCACCTGCATTGTTTTTTGCTTCTTTATATGCTGATTCTATTTCCATATGAGATGAAAGTTTATCCTGATAATTTTTATCATTTAAAAATTCTTTCGTTCCAAATTCTGGTCTTAATTTACTACCAATTCCATCTTCTATAGCTTTAATTACTCCTTCTGGTGAGTAATCTTCGTTACCTTTTAAATATCTTGATATATCTTTTTCTTGTGAAACTTTTTCATTTTCATCAGAATATCCAATCTTATCAACAAGAAATTTTACTATAGAGTTTTTAATCTCTCTACCAGATAATGAAAACTGTGCTTTTTTTGTTCCTATATCATTATCAAAATATTTATTAGAATGATTGCTAATTGATGAAAGATTTTGAGGATTAAAAAGAACCGATTCTGTTGCAGGAATAGGAAATTTTGAATCTCTCCCTATTGATTCAAATTGATTCTTTTTAGTAGTAGAAATATCACCAATCATTCCTATTAAATTTTCTACAGCAAGACCAATAGGTGAAGAATCTGTATATCCTGCAAACATACTTGAAGTAGCACCTGAAGCTAAACCCATTACTTCTGGTGAATATTTATGGTCTGGACTGTCTCCTCCGGCTAATTTTCTAAATGCTGTTTCACCAGAAAGGTTTAAATTAGACTTAGCTAATAAATTTTCTATAATAGAAATAAGTTTTAAATATTCTTTATTCTCTGAAATATTACTTTTTCTAACCAATGAACCTGGTTCTATTCTATCATGATATTGATTTAAAATTTCTTGACCAGAAGCAATAGTTTCTGGAGTTATTACTGATTCTTTATCAAATAAACCTCCCCAGTTACCGTTTTTGGGACCAGTAATTGTTTCATAATTACCAATATTTGAGTTTTTTCTTACTCTCTTATTAACTGCTGTGCTTAAATTTCTACCCATTGCTTCAAGCATTGGACCAGGAACTGATACATCTTTTTCATGCTCTTGTCCATCTTCAGTTTCCCATGTTTTTATTTTATAATTAGAAAATCCTACTGAGTTCTGAATAAATTGAGTAATATCATTACTATGTTCTCTAACACTTTCTCTTGATTGTCTAATCAAATTTTGAGCAATATTTTTCTCATGAACAGCATTCATTCTATCCTTACTTTCCAATCCTTCATTTATTTCACTTTTAGCTATTTCTCTTGTTTTTGCATATCTTGCTATTTCCTGTTCACTCATACCAGGGAATTTCATTCCTAATGTTTTTAAAGCTTCTTTTCTTTGAGATATTGAATCTTTGTAAAATTCATTATTACCAAGATGTTCTTCTTCCAAATTATAAATATCTTTATAAATAGGAGTTTTCTCTTGTTCACTTTTCACATCCTTTAATTTTGCAAATAATTCTTTTCTTTTTTTAATAAATTCATCAAAAGAAGATACTTCAGATTTTGCGTCGGCGTATGTTGTTATTTCTTTTACAGAATTAAGAACTGAATCATCTCCAAATAATATATTTGCCCCTGATTGCATTGATGGGACTGCTTCTGGATGTTCTTTATGTAAACCATGTGTTAACTTTCTTATCAAAGGATGTATTTTAGATTCAGATTCTTTTAATTGTTTTTTAAGTTTATCTTGTTGTCTTTTTGAACTATTTTCTGGTTTAGATAATGAAGATTTAATATTATCATAATCAACTAAATTTTGTTGTATACTAGAGTATTCTGAATTTTCTGTATTAACTCCATTTTTGTAATCTTCTATAGAATTAACTAATCCAGTCAATCCTTTAAAGTCAGCTAGTGTCAACCCATAACCACTAAGCATCGCAGATTTTTTACTACTCTTAACTGTCATGCTTGAAGTGTGAAATAAATCAGGAAATAAACCTTTATTAACATTATCTGAAAGTACTGCTCCTTTTAATGAAGCTCTTTGTATATTAGAATTTTTAATAGCAATTAAATATTCAATTAACTTATCTATATTAGATTCATTAACCATCTCATTTAATACTTTTTTATTAAGTTTATTTTTATTAATATCTTGAATTAAACTTCTTAATAAATTAACTTTTTCTTCTTTATTTCCTGATACATCTTTTAATGAACCAGAAGTGTTATCATCTCCTACTAATCCTACAATTGAAGTTTTCCATATTTCTGATATTGCATTTTTATTTTTAGAATCTGAACTCAAACCTTTTATCTTTGAAAAATTAGATAACGCACTTAATCCTTCAGAAATTTGACCTGATTGAACATAACTTAAACCCATATCTTCCATAATTTTATTTATATTCGAACTTGTTCTTTGAGTTCCACCTTTTCTTAATGCTATAGACTCTCTTCCTACATTTCTTAACTCATCAGATGATTTGTCTGAAAGAGATTTATTACCTGAAAAACCTCCTCTATAATTATTTGTAATAATAGACATTGGTCCATTTTCAGTATTTAACATTTCTAATAACATAGCAGTAGATGGTGATGAAGATTTTTTATTAAATTCATTATCTTGATTAAATGCTCTCCATGACTCTTCTATAATTTTAATTTTTTGAGGTTCTGAAAGAGTTACACCGTTTCTATCTTTTATATTATTATTTTTGAAATAATCCATTACTATCTTGCGATATTCTGACTTCATTTTTTCTATATTTTTTTGACTAGTATCTGAGCCTTGTTGACTATTAATTATATCATTAAAATGTTCTTCCATGCTATCTTGAGAAGATGCTTTTAAATCAAAAAATCCAATCTTTATATTATTATGTTTTTTACCTTCTGAAACTTTTAATTTTTTATTTAAATAATCATCAATATTTTTATCAGTAGCACCATAGTCTTTAAAAAGCTTTCTTTGTTCTTTTGTTATTTTTTTAGTTTCTAATACCTTTTCATATTCTTTTCTTAACTCTATTGGCATTCCATCATCAACAGCAACTTCATTTATAGCATTTTCATTAAATTCTGAATCCGATGCTTTTTCTTTAAAATTACCCATTTTAGCTTGTCTTATATATGCTCTTAAATTTTTAAATGCTTCTGGAGCACCTTGTTTGCCTCTAGTAACAACAGGATTTGAACTACTTACATTTAAAGAATGGAGAGCCATCCCTATTTCGTTATTAACATCAGCTTGAACTGCTAAAGAATGTTCTGATAAAGGCTTTTGTACTTGTTTCATAGAATCTGTTTTTTCATCATACACTCTAGTTGATATTGGCATTCTACCAATATGCTTAGAAATATAACTTTGTTCATCTTCTCCTTCTTTACGTTCATCCCATTTAAATCTTTTACCAAACAATTCTTTCATTACTGATGTTTGTGATGGGAAAAATTGTTTTTCTAGATACCTTGAAGAAGAAGCAGCATTTAAAGCTCCCTTTTGGAAATCTCTATTTATCAACCTCTTATCTGAACCAAAGCTTCCAAAAGACATAGGAGATGAATTGCTAAAATATTGACTGACACTAGCTCTAATCATTTTTGCATAATTTTGTATAGCACGTTCAGATTGAATACCTTGAGATTCTATGAATTTTAATATTCCAGACCTCAAAGACTCTTGTTTTTTAGATAAGTTTTTATCTTCTATATTAAGTGCTTTATCAATATCTGATGATACATTAGAAAAATCTTTAGATTTTATTAAAATATTAGATACTAAAGAAGATGCTAAATTAGCGGAACCACGAGCACCCATTCCATATGATTCAATATTGCTTGATAACTCATTTTTTAAATTGTTTTTTGAATTTTTATCAAGCTTTAATCCACTTTTTTTAACTTCAATTAATGATGCTATTTGAGTTGCAATTTCATTAATATTTATATTTGCAGTTTTTGGTTCTTTTTGTGCTAAATTTTCTAAACCAGTACCTTTATAGGCTGCTCTTGTATGAACATTTTCATGAACTCCAACTAAAAGTTCGCCTTCTTGGGAAAGACCTGGCTTTATATAAATGTTTGAATTTTGTCCAGAGTGTTCTACTCTACCAACTTCATTTTCTGAAAATTTTCCTCCATTAATGACTTTTACATTTCTTCCTGTTTGCCTAGATGTTTCTTCTGAAAAGTCTTTTATGTAAGAAGTATATTTTCTTGAACTTTGCACAGAATTGTTATTATTCATTCTCATACTACTAGTAGCAACTGGAGGAGCATGTGTCCTGTGTTCTTTTTCCCCAGAATCTGTAGATACTGGATTTTCTGATGTATTTACTGGTGTTATTTTATCTTTTTTAACTTTATTAGTTTGTATTACTCTTTCTGAGGAAACAGTACCTACCATTTGAGCATATTCGTTTAATTTTTTCTTCAATTTTTTATCTTGTTCTAAAAACTTATTTAAAATACTATCAGATGCACTAAAATCAGGACCAGCTACTGGTGATACTGAACTTCCAGATTTTTGTGTTTTTTGTTGGGTGTTTGATTCTCCAGATGCAAATTTTTCAAAAACTTTAAGTCTATTATTGATAGATTCAATATTTGATGAAGAATTATTATTTAAAGCTACTTGTTCTGATAATTTATTAATGGCAGTCATAACGGCTACTTGTTGCTGAGAAATAGCAACCATTTCGGCTCTTGAATCTGGGATATTAGTAACAGCTTGAGTTATTTTGCTTAGTTCAGGTTTTAAATTACTATTTGCGATATTAATTTTCATTGATTCGGCAATGTCTTTAATCGGGAATGATTCTGGACTTTGTGATTTTAATCCATTATTCATTTCATTAAATGATGTGATTGTACTTTTCATACTATGAATTGCATTTGACATTTCTTCAAAATTTATAGAACTAAATTTCTTTTCTAATTTTGAACTTTCTGTAAACATTTTTTCAGCAGCTTTTAGGCGTGAATTTATTTGATTAAGGATACTATTTTCTCCAGAATCACTTAATTTACTTTCTAATGTAGTAACCTTATCTATGAAATCTGATGTATTACCCTGGTCTACTTCAAGACCAAGTTTTATTAACCAGTTTTCCTGTTGCATTCCACCACTTTTATCTTCTGCCATAACCTTTACACCCTAACTTTGTATGGAGTATTTATGTTTACATTTTCTCCGTTATTTTTTTCACCACCAGAACTATTCATTTTGTTTATTTTTCTTATCCAATCAAATAGTTTTTCATCATCGTTCAAAACCTCGTCAGGAGGTGGATTTTTATATTCAAATATATTATCATAAAAATCAGTCCAATAACACAAATTTATTTTATTTTTATCCCAAGAAGAACTGCTTCCTTCAAAAACAGGAGTACCTGTTTTTTTAGATGCATTCCATCTCTTTCTCCATCCATTGTTCCTTGCAACTGCTCTTATTTTTATAACTGGTATTCCCATTAAAAGATTTATAAAATTCTTTTTTGATTCTGTTATTAATTTTATATTATCTTCTTTACAGAAATCAGAATATGAATTCCAATATTTAGTATTTAATTCTAATCCACATAATAAACATTGAGATAGTATATAATTAGTTTTACAATCTTCTACTAAATACTCTATTGTATTAGTCATCATAGAAGCTTCTTTATTTTCCATAATTCTTAATTGATTAAAATAATTTTCTATTTGAGAATTTATTTGATTAATTTGAAATTCAGAATTTGTTATTCTTTTAGTTTCATTTAAAGAACTTATTTGTTTTTCCAAGAAATCCATAATATTATAAAAATTATTACTTAATATACATTTTTTAATAAGTAAATCTTTCATTTGTTCTCTTGTTGGAATGCATTTTTTTTCTAATTCTTTCTTTTTCCTCCAAGATATTATCCTTGAATTATCTATTTCTAGTGTTGTTGGATGTCTTACGGCAAAGACGTTATCCATATAAATAAAAATCTTCTTGCCTACTATTATTTCAGCAAGAAGTTCTTCTAATTCATTATCTGTAAGTTTAAGGAACATATTACCCCTTTTTTTCAGTACTTACAGCAGTCTCCGTTTTCAATGGCTCTTCTTTTATAACAACTTCTTCTTTTTTTTCTGGTTTTTCAGATACTTTATTTTCTGGCAATTGCTCAATAAAATCAGATGGTAAACCATTAGTGAAGGTCATATATTCATAAGTAGCCCTAAAAACAATATTTCCATCAGTTTCATTCATAAAATCTTCGATATTTCTCCATACTTTTGCTCCATTTTTTGCAAACTCAGTAACCTGAGAAACTATAGAATCACGTTGAGCATTAGAAGCTTTAGCCTCTGCTGAATGAGCAAGGAGTCTTGACCTCTCTTGACGCATCTCAAAAAGTTTTGCTCTTGCATCCTTTAATCTATCTGCAACTTCTTGTTTGTTTTCACTTGGAGTGTTTTCTAATTCTTCTTCTAAAGAAGATACAAGTTCACCCTGCTCTTCTCTCTGTAGGTCTTTTTCTTCACTTAAAATACCCCTTTTACGAAGAGCACTTTCAAGTGTTTCTTGAGGCAAAAGTCCTGCAATAACAGAATTTGTAAAAGCTCTTGAATATTCCATATCAGAAATTTCAATTTCTTGATTATTAGGTCTTCTGGTAGAGATTTTTACTGATTCACCGTTTTGTTTTACTACATCAAAAACTCTTTTTTCAATATTCATATTTCTTCTCCTTTATTTATCCCTTACCTTATAAGGCGTTTGAATGTCTTTAGTTTCAACTATTATATCAAATTCTTTTTGAATAAAATATTTTGACATAATTGTTGGTACTATTCTCAACTTGTCATTACCGCACCTTAAAATTCTGGCACGTAATCCTTTAAATTCTGCTTCGTTAGAGCTGCCATCTTCCCTTACATGAGGAAATCTATTTGAAATAATATTCAGAATTTCCCCAAAATAAGAATTAAAAAGGGTAGAGATTTCATCTACTAAAAGACTATTATCTCTACCCGTTTGTTTTTCTTCAGCTCCCTTACCTTTATTATCCATTCCTTTTATCCTTATTTATTTGCTGTTATGCATTCACCGCATTTGGTGTCAATGGAATCCACAAGTCAGATGCAGTATAATTGAACGTATATGTCAAATATCCGCCAACATTAATACTTTCAGTTTCTTGTGTCTTTGATAGTCCACTTGCCATTACCAACAGTTTAGAAGAGTTAGCAAATGCTACTCCTGGGTCTGTTGCATATCCAGTTCTGTTTGAGTGACTGCTTCCTCCAGCAAGTTTTACTCCAATAGAAGTAAGATTACCAGCTGCTGCAATTACAGAAGATTTGTCAAACACTTCCAAATTGACAGTAATATCAATAGGATATGTTGTAACAAACTGGATTGGGTTAGAACTACGGATGTCCATGATGTTGTTTTTGTTGATATTCGCAGAATAATTAATACTTTGAACTCCAGAAGGAAGAATTGAAACACCTTCGGCATTTACAATATTCACTCCTGAGCCATCAGAACCCATTACTACTGCAAATACGGATTCTTCTCCGTCTACCAATACATCTGGAGCTTGAGCGGCTGCCACAAGGGCACTGCCAAGACCAGCGGTAAGATATCCGAACTTCAAAGTAGCTGGATTACCAGCTTGGAAACCAACAGAACAAGAATTAAGAACATATGACTCTGTACCTACAATCATTTCCTGTTCAGCATGTTTGTATACACCGGTATTAACGGTGGACTCAACAGCTTGTTCAGTAAGAATGCAGTCCAAAGACAATTCTGTGGTAATTTGACCACTAGAAAAGTCAACAACCCCACGATAACCTACGGCTTGATGCGGATTACGAGGAGTATTTCTTGTGATGTTGATTGTCTGAAGAGCATTTCCACCCCACGCTTCTGAATTATTGATTTTATCCATAATACCAGCGTTGAAGTCAATGCCATGATGTTGAATTACAGACATATTTACACCTCTTTTTTTGTTTGTTTTTACCCGTTTTGTATCAACGTGATGGGGTTGTCAATACATATTCGGAACTATTATTTAGCTAATGCTAAATTCCTATTATATAATATGTGTTTAAATATAAAAAAACACAATTTAATATATTATTGTTATAAATCCATCAACTCTAGCCCTATATTTCATCTTTTTAGAGAATAAAACATCATTAAAAACTTTTCCACTAGGGTTTCCCTTGTCCTTTATGTGGAAAAGAAAATTATCTGATAATGAAAAATTTGTGTTAATAGTTCCATCATTATTTAAAATCATTCCTGAAGTAAAATCCATTAAAGGCATCCACTCGCATTTTATTAAATATTGTAAACCATTTTTAATGTTTCTTCTTATATTATCGTTTGAAGCAAATATATCTATATAATATAATATACTCCAAAAATTTTCGTTAGACCCTACTGCATATCCTCTGTAAGGTTCACTATCTTTAATATCTATTGATATAATTGGAACATTTACACTATCAAAAACTTCATCTTCTGGGAAAGAATCTCTAACCTCTACTGTTAAATATTTATAATAAATTATTACATTATCTATAGTAGAATTAAATTTAATTTCTTTTGTATAGTAATTTATAGAATAGGATGAAGATGATACTATTACCCCATTGCTTTTAACTATTACAGATGTCTCTATTTCACCATCTCCATTTATAATAATAATCTTTTCGTTACATATTGAATAAGTTTGATTAATTAATACCCTACCAATATTATTTTGACCATCTGAAATGTAACCCATTTTAGGAAGTAAAACATTTTCAATCCAATATATAAATGATTGATTTACATTGTATTCCATGTTTAATTTTATTTTTCCATCCATAATCAACCCTTAGTAAAAATTTTTATAAATGCTGTATTTATTACCTTTTGAAAAAAATCTCTATTTAGTTTTACATCTTTAATAATCAAATTTTGCATTGTTGTTAAATATCTTTGAGGAACTATTCCCTTATGTGGTTTTAGATGAAATCTACTCCAAAATTCACTTGTTATATCTACCATATAACCTTCTCCAAATCTTCCTGATAAAAATAAATTATCACCAAATATTTTTTCCAACAAAGACCTATTAACAAATCCTTTAACTGAACTCCCACCTACTCTCATTCCTGGTGCTCCTATTTCATGAAGAATCCACCATCCATGACCTGTATTAGAATCACCATGCATTGGTAGAAGGTTATCAAGCATTGATAAATCCATGATATTAAACATACCTATATTTCCATTTTCATAGAATTTACTAGCATTTATTGCTAATTCATAAGCTGATTTTAAAGTAACCTCTTCTGGGTGCTGTTCTTTCCATACTTCATCAAAATCTTTTTGCGCTACATTATTTATCATTTGCTCCATTCTATATTTACATAGAGCTCCAAAATGATAATAAAACGATTTTCTTATCTCTAACTTTATTTTAGCTGGAGTTAATTTTAATATTTCATCTTTAGTTATCTTTTTAATGAGAGTACCATTTTTATATAAAGTCATAACTAATTTCATTTTAATCCTCGTTTATTGTTGTATATCCAATAGCTACAACATCGTCTTTCAAACCTCTCCTTATTATAGACATTAAAGACGTTTGATTACCATCTATAATTATTTTTTTTGCAGATTTTATATCGTTATAATTAGCAACTAAAGTCTTTATTCTAAAAAAACCTATATTTATTAAACCAGCTGGAACAAATTCTTTCTGTCTTGATTTTGAATCTGGCTCAATCCATTTAGCTACTGCCTGGATTGTTTTTTGTGTTTCTATTATTATTTTACCTCTACCGTTACATACTGGGCAAATAGCACCTGTAAAAGATGATGGACCAGTTCCATTGTATTGACCAGAACTACTCTTATTTTTGTGGTCATAAAAACAATTATTACAAAAACCACCATCCTCTTCATTAACTAATATTATACTTTTACTTAAATCTCTGATTAAAGCTTCTGTATACTTCTTATAAAGTTTAACATGTTTTTGTTTTATTAATGACATTATTATTCTGCAAAGCAGACTCCTGAAAATTTATTTGTTTTTACGGTCTTTAATAATTCATTCCATTCTTTAAGAACTGTAGAATAACCTTTAATAGCTTCTGATGATGCAACTGAAGTATTAATTACAGTATCACCGTCTCTAATCATAATAGCATCTCCAGTACTAGATAAAAGATTAATACCTGATAAATTAATAACACTACCTCTTACAAATAATGATATAATGTTTTTGTCAATTACTTGTTCTGTAACTGTTGGTTTTGTTTCATCAGAACCAAATTCGAAATCTTTATTTAAAAGAGGTTCTACTACATTAGATATTGTATCACCTATTATTGCCAAAATATCTTCATCGCTATATTTAACTATTGAATATTTAATAGATACTGAAGAACCAGCATCTATCATATACACCATCTTTATAATATTTTTATCTACTTCATAAAAATCAGGAGATACCATTCCTTCATCTATTATAAGTTCATCTTCATATATTGTAGCATATCCCTCTTCCTCAAGGGTTATATAAAAAGAACTTTTTGGGAATGACTCTGTTTCCTCTAAAACTGTTACAGGATTATCGTCTATGCTTCTTCTAACTTGACTTATTAGTGTAGAATAATCAAACATTTTTATTACTCCTATGTTCGCATCCATGAACTTTACAGTCTGGACTACATTTTATTCCAAGATATGAAACCTTATTTAATTCTCCATTTATTTGTTTGATAGCTTTTTCGGCAGATATTAAAGAAATATCATTAATTCCAGCTATAAAGTCTAGAATAGCTATACTCTTCTCCATATTATTTTCATATATTCTATTAGAATTACAAACATCAGTTATAAATGTAACAATATTTTCTCCAGAATCTTGACAAAAGTTTTGATATTTTTCTATTGCTATTTGTGGAATACCAGAATTATTCCATTCTGAAGTTGTTTCTTTATCCATATTTAATATTTTATTTTCCCAATAATCTTTAAGCTCTACATTATTTAAATTTAATATTTCTTCATTTTTAATATCTTTTAAGTGTTCAATTCTTTTTTTAAGTTTTATTTTTATAATATCTGTAAATATTTTATATCTTAATGGGCATGATATTCTTAATCTATCAACTCTAAAATTAACCATTACATCAATCTTATGAAAAATTATAGAATCAGATATTTCTAATTTTGTATTTGAAAATTTAAACAATTTGATAATATTTTCATAATTTACTCTTACAATTTCAAATATTAAATATAAAAAAATTGTAATTATTAAAATTAAAAACAAACCACCAATGCCGAATTTATCAAATACATATTTAAAATTATCTATAATAAAATTTTCCATATTTTTCTCCGTTTTTAAAAAAATAATCCCCTCTTTGTCCTAATTATAAGACCAAGAGAGGATTTAATGCGCATTTACGATTAAGCTCTAATTTGCAATTCTCTTTCTGCAATTATTTTTTTTGAAGAATCTGCTGAACTAAATTTCATTTTTACGAATTCAGAAAGAACTTCTTTTGAAGCTTTCTTTATTCTTAACTCTATTATTCCAAATGGAGCTTTCATTAATTCATCAGCAGTGATTTTCCCTATATTATTTCCAAGAATCTTTTGTTGTGCATTCACAGCAGCTATCCTGCTTTTTTTTAGTAGTTCATTTGTTGCTAATTCTTTTGCGGTCATTCTATCTTCAGTAGATACTGTTAATGAACTTATAATATCATATCCAAGTTTCTTATCACAAGTGCAAGATTTTGCTCCAATATGTTTCTTATAACCACCTATACTTCCTAAAACTTTTAAACATGAATTACAACGATACTTTCTAGGTGAAGATTCTTGTTTCTTTTTCCATGCAGAAGCAAGTTCTCTAGCTTTAATCATAGCTTTTTCAAAGCCTTCTCTCAGCTTTTCTGACGTATCAGAAGAAACCAATACCTCGTTGTTTGAGGTATTGGTTGTAGTTTCTCTTTGTATTCTTTCATCCATTTTTCCTGTTTCCTTTTATTTAACCTTTTCCGAATTTAAGATTAGGCTGTGAATGTTACTTCAATCAAACCTTTTTCGTCGAGTACTGCGAATCCAAGAATTTCTCTAGCCATGATACCCACTTTCCAGCTCATGATAGAAAGAGGATTGTCAAAAGTAGTAAGATTCTTACGAATTGGCATTACACCATAAGTTACACCATCACGCTGACCGAAAGCATAAGCTTTGTCATTGCTAACTAAAGCAGGATTATATACCTTATGGATATTTACACCCCAAACATTTGTCAATCCAGATTGATTGAATGCATTATCTTTCATATTTTGTGAATATGTAGAGCTTTCAACCCAACTTCTCATATCTGAGAATCTGGAAGGAGAAACATATAAGTCTGTAATTTTTCTGCGAAGAACATCACCGGCTGTAACCAATTTGTTAAAAGCAGATACGTTAAGACCAGTATCGGATACCTTTTGAGATGCATCAAGAGTAGCTGCATGAGTATGGATTAAAGTCCAACCTGCAAGTTCTTCTTGGTCAATCACTTTATTTTTCAAAAGGGTAGTAGCTCTTTCAGCAACGTTAAAACGTCCTTGTTCTGCTACATCCATTTGATATTCTACAGCTGCTTCAAGACCAAAGGTAGAAACCGAAATTTCTGTACCTTCTACTTGAATCTGTGGGATACCCCCAATTTTAGGCATTACCCATGCACAATTCACGTCGTCAAACGGAATGTCATAAGTAGGTTGCGCACCAACCGGAAGTTGTTCAGGAGCAAAAATGCTTCTGATTGTTGATTGAGTATCGAGCAATGGAAGAATTACCATAGCACGAGACTGAGCAAATTCGCTTCTGCGAACAGGGTCACTTGCAGTTTGTTGAAACAAAGCAACCTTTTCATCGTAAGTCAATGTATTCATTTTTACCTCCTTTATACTAATGAGAAGTCAACTCTTACACGAATATAAGAATCGCCATCTGTACCAGAGGTTTCAGCTACACCGACCGATTTATCAGAACCCGTTTGAAAAGCTACTAGGTAGCCGCTAGGTCCAGGATAAAGCTCATCATGTTCGTTGATTTCACCAGCATAGTTAAGTGTTTCTACCCAACCTGCTCCAGTGATTACACCAACGGCATCTCCAATTCTGGCTTTTGTATTGTTGAAGAATTCATATCCTGCAAGCTCTCCTAAAACACTTGGGTCATAGGTTTGCTGTGCAAGAAATCCGAGACATCCTGCTGATGAACTACCAGGTACAGCAACTTTTACAGTTTCTGACTTAGCTGTGTCAATCACTACAGGAGCACCCTCTCTTGCCACTTCGTCGCATTTATAGAATGGGGCTACTATAACACCAAAAGTTGTCATAATACCTTTTCTATAGCGAGAAGGACGTTGGAACGGAATATTAGGAACCATAGTTACCTCCTATTTTTATATTGAAGCGTAGGCTTTCACCATATCAGCATCAACTTTTACTCCATCAGAAGCAGCTGCAACTGACCTTGCAAAAATATCTCCCATACCTTTAACAGCTGGTGTAGAAGCAATTGCTTTCTTAACTTTTTCATCAGCTTGTTGTTCAGCAGTTTGAATCTTCGTAGATGCGGTTGTGCTTTCAACTTCTTCTTTTGTTGTTGGTTCTTTCTTGCTTGCGATTGCTGAAAGTTCTGCAACATAAGAATCAAAATCTTCTTTTTTCATTGCTGTAACTTTTTCAACTTGTTTTACTCGCAAGTCACCTTCAGGCATAAGAATATTTGCTTGAGTAAGAACTTCAGTTCTTTCAGCAACAGTCTTTTCTGCCACAATTTGGTCAATTTGTTTCTGCAACGTGCTGGCCTGCGTTAATGCTGTTTCCCTTTCAGAAGCAAGAGTTTGGTTCTGTGTCTTTAGTGTTTCCACTTCAGCTTTCACAGTTTCAAGTTCTGAGGAAACGTTAGCAGTGCTTGCCTTAGCGTCTGACAGTTCTTTTTCGAGAGTGGCACTTGAAGCTTGCATAGTTGCAATTTCTGCATCTTTGTCCGAAATCTTTTTAGCAATAGATGCTTCTGCATCTTTTTGTTTCAAAATTTCAGATACTTCAGCCTTGACCTGCTCTCTTAATTCTTTTTCGTCAGCCATAGCTTTTCCTCCGTTTTTGGTTTGTTCTTGCTCTGATGCAGAAATAGTATTCTTTTCACGACCCCCATCGTCAATTACAGAAACTTTTTCGTTTGCAGAGCTATTTGAGCTGGCTTCAGCCTTTAAAAAAACATTTCTAAATTCTTCAGAAACATTTTCATCAAGATTTATTCCAGTTTCACCCTTATTTTTCATTTACTACCTCCATTGAAGCTACTAATCTTTCTATTTCTTCATGTTCTTTAATATATAATTCGTTTGGATTATATTTTTGTAAAATGTGCAATTCATTATGTCTTGCTATTAACTTTTCTCTTGCTGTAACAAAACAAGAATATTCATTAGCTGGATTTGTTGTAGCCCCAACTCCACCAAATAATAATCCATTTAAAACTCTTGACACTCTTCTTCCTTTTACTTTTTCTCCAGCATTCCATTGTGATAAATACTTTTCTTTATTGCTATCTGTTGATTTTATAATTTCTTCACCAACCATAAAATCAAATCCTTTATACCAACATTCCATACTAACAGATATTTTTCCATCTTCAGTCATTTGTAATAAATCTGTTATTGTATTTGGAAAATAAAAAGAATATAAAACTGCTCCGCATACCATATCTAGACTATCTTCAACTTTTCTTTTTGGGTCATCTGTAGTATCAAGTTTTGATATTTCATCTTCTGAAAGTATTGTCCCATCTTTTTTAGCTAAAGCAGAATGAACCATATGTCCAATAATAGTATTCTGATTTTGATTATATAATGGTGATGTTATATAGCTTGATACTTCTTTAAGTTTATGTTCTACGTTAAAAGGTTTATATATAGGACTATTTCTTGATGCCAATAATTGACTTCTTGAAAAATAATCTCCATTTTTATTCTCATGTTCTGATGCTAATACAAATATTCTATAAGATAAATCAGGAACATCTATAGGTGAAAAAAGATTAACGGCTCCTTTTATTTTTTTAATACTAGCTTTAGCATTTTTAAAATAATCACTTTTTTCAGGAACCATAGTTGCTGTGACAATAGTTTTTTCGTAGTCTTTATGCATATTATATTTTTGCGAAATCCCTAAGTGTTGGTTCTTTTACATTTGCCTCTGGCTTGCCTTCTATAAAACTTGCTGTTGATGGTTGATAAGAAAAATTTGTGACAGAACTAAATCCATCTTTATCTTTATTATTTATAGAATAATTAAAACAAAGGTCTCTTCCACATGATTCGTATTCATAATAATACACATTAACAGACTTAAGATTCTTTATTTTAGCACCATCAATTGTTAAAGATGCATCTTCTCCATCAATTGTAATAACGATTTTTGCCATTTTTTAATATCTCCACGTTTAGTTATTCAGCTTATTATATATTTACACAACAGAATTAAACACTTTTTAAAATATATTTTCAATTTTTTTTTTTAATATTTTTAAATTTTATAAAGATAATGAATCTATAACCATAGAAACAACATTTATTAAATCTTTATTTCCTGTTATTCTCATGTAATCAGAAGAAGCAGATATTATTTTAACCATAGCTATAGAGCTTTCTTTTTCATCTTGTATATTTTCCTTAACATAATCTTCTAATATGGAAGACACTTCTTGAATTTGTTTTTTAGAAGTTGCGCTTTCGTATCCTGAATCTATACATTTCTTTATAAAACTTTCACTTGATATTGATTTTGTTTTAGAAGGAGACTTTGGTTTATCTTTAGCTTTTGGTCTATTTCCCTCTTTAATAGGACTACTTGGTCTACCTTCTTGTTTACTTGGAGTAGAATTAGAAGCTTGTTGAGTAGGTGCAACTTGAGGTTTAAGTATTTCTTCTTTATCTCTAATTTTCTTTTCTCTTCTAAGTCTATCAAGTTCTTTTGGGAAATAGAACCCTATTGTTTCTATAGCTGTTTCATAAGAAATTATTTGACGGTCAACCATCTGCATAATTACGCCTATAAAAGCATTCTCATCTTTAAGATTTAATTTACCAAAACCTGATTCTGGTATTTTATCTATACCAATTACATTGCAAATATTTTCAAGTTCACCATCAAACCAATCACAAAATGATGTTTGAGCATTATCTAATTTTTCTATTAGTCCTTTCATATTTAATACATTATTGCCAGTATTTCCGCTATTTTCTCCAATTAGAGCTTGAGCAATACCAAAACATGATAATATTTCTGAATTTACTAAATTATACTTTTCTGCATTTAGTGTATCAAGAGTTGGTTCTATATATTCTATATTAAGAGTATGATTCCAAAATATTGTAAGGTTTTTACTTGGGTTTTTAAAAGCAGTAGCAAGTGTTTTAAGTTCTTTATTATCTGTAACTGGAAATTGGTCTGAACCTATTGTAACTTTTAATATTCTATTCTTAACTCCTCTCACAGTAGCTTTGTCCATCTCTCTTATTTCTTGTTTAAAGTCAAGAGAATCAAAACAATGAGAAACAGTAGGATTAGCCCAAGATTCATATGGTTGTTTTTCTTTATATATTATATCAAATAAATAATTTGGTATTTCAACTTCGTAATCTCCATTTAATGCTTTAGATTTAATTTCTTCTGGTATCATACCAAAAACATTATTACCTAAATCCATCATTTTTTTAAATTCTGAAGAAACAACCATTGAATAATAAGCATTTGAATTTTTAGAAAAAGTATTTATTCTTACATTTAGTGGATTTAATAATGTATAAAAAGCTGGAATACTATTATTTTTAAATTTATCTCTCAATAAAATTTTTTGTTCTGCTGTTAAATTTTTATAATTTTTAATTTCTGACAATATAGTATTACTATTTTTTGCTACTATAGATGATTTTTTATTATTTATTTCTTTTGGAATATATGGAATCATTGATTTTAATATAGGAACATTTCCTGAACGAAAATATTCTAAAAAGAAATATTTAAGAAATTCATTACCTCTTATGTCTTTCCACCATGTTTTGATAACTAATTCAGATTCTTTATCTTCACATGAAATTTTAAAATTATCATTTGCGAGTTGAGATAACATTGACACACATTGATAAACAATAGCATCTTTATTATAATAAAAAACCGCTTTTCTAATATTTTGTTTATATTCACTTTCTGTTTGAGAAGAAGTAATTGCATAATTTTTTGCAGTTTGTTCTCCTTGGTAAGTATATTCTCTATTATCAAAAGAACCAGTAGCCAACGACATAAAAAATGAGGTTGAACCATCTGGATTTTTTACAAACGGAATATCCCCAGTATCTCTTTTTTCAGTTATATTTTTCATATTTATGGATTAATTCCAGAATCCCCCAGCTAATGATTGAGGTTTGTTAATGTTTTCTAAATAATTATATGCTAAATCATGCCCTATTAACACAGCACTATATCTATCTTTTCTTTGTTTTTTCTGTGGAGTGTCCCAATGCATCCTTCCAGAACCAGGTGTTAAGGTCACAACAATGTTTTGTATTTCATTCATTGTTTCTAATATTTGTTTATACATTAGTTCATCTTCAGTGCTTTCTTCATCATGACAATTTGTTAATAATCCTTTTTCACATGGGAATAATAAAGTACCATTTTGTAAAGAAAGTAATAAATTATGATTTGCATTGTGAACCCATTCATATCTTGAAAATTCTACTAATTCAAGCATTCTATTGCCTTTCATAAATCTATGTTCTTCAAATCCCCTTTGTAGAATAGGAGTTTCTCCAACAGACAATGTTTTGGAATCTGCCAATAAGTCTCTTATAGTTTGACCCCCTCCTCCTGAATCCATTGCAAATTCAGTTATATTATATTCTTTTATAAGATTTCTTATTTCTCTATGCATAACAGGATATGGTTGTTTATTATAGGCTAAAACTCTTTTAAGTTTTATTAGTCTTTTTGCTATATCAATTGTAAATATGGCAATTGCAAAATTATCACCATTACGAGCTGGGTCTATACCCATTACATTTACAAAACCTGATTGTTTAGCAAGTGATTTTTCACATGAAAATGAATAATGTAACTGTGATTTATCGAGAAGTGAACGTTGAAAGAAACCATCTGAGTCAGCAGGAAAATAATTTTCATATTCCATTCTAAATTGATAGTCTGGCATATTTAACTTTGCTTCATCAATAGAACTTCTGTTCATAAATCCTTCTGGATAATCATTATGTGTAAATGCTACTAAAGCCCTGTTATTATCTTTCATTATATTATAAGGTATTTGAGGACCAGATTCATTACCTCTTAATTCTATACCTTGTAAATCTTCTGGTATTTCTTGATTATTATTAAATAATTTAATATATCTATCTTGTTTTTCCATAATTGAATCAATATAACTCTTAACAGAAACCCAAAAATGATTATATTGATAATAAGAAGTAGAAGAAAGAACTATTTTATTACTATATAATTTTTCTATTTTATTAATTTTACCTAAAGCTAAAAGTTTCTTTTGTTCTTCTATAAATCTTACTTGTTCCATTGGGTTTTTAGAAGTTGCCATCATACCACGAATAACTACATCTAAAACTTCCTTATTTACCTGAGCTACTTCGTCTACAATAACAGTAAAAAAACGAGCACCACGAATTGTTCCCCCGTCACCTATAGGTAACGCTTGAATAACAGAGCCTGGTTTATTGCATACTGATTTAAATTGGAGATAGCACATATCTGTCATTTTAGTAGGTTTCTTTTCACAACAATCTCTTAAAAGAAGAGATGTTTCATATATTCTTTCTATTTCAGAAAAAACAAATTTTGACTGACGAAAAGATGCACCAAATATACCAACTTTTTCGCCAGGAAATAGTAATGCTCTTAAAATTGCAAATACAGCATCAATAAAAGTATTGTGAGATATAAATCCATTGGATATAAAAGTATGGTCGTCTGGAATATGAACATCGTAAGTATGCTCTTCTGGAAGAATTTCTTTCTCTACAACAATATCAAAAAAGTAATTTTTTTCTGATATATCTTTTAACTTTTTCCAATTTTCGCTATCACTGCAATCCTTAGTTAACTCTAAAAATTCATTTAAAAATCTATAAGATGGATTGTATTCTAATAGGTGAGTATTCTGCAATAACGTTCTTGATTTTCTATCTAGTTTATATTCCACCTTGTTTTTTAAGTAATCATTTTTCACAGAAATAAGAATATCCGATAGGAAAGGAATCACATCCTTATTGGGATTGAATTTTTTATTCAGCAATAACGTCTCAAGTTTGTCTTGTTTCCTATTACATTTAAATCCTATCTTTTCTGCAAAAATTTTTGCTGAATTTGAATATATAAACAATCTCCATGAATCTCTTCTTGATTCAATTCCTTTGTAAATATATTTTACCGACTTATAATGGATAGAAGAAATAATTCCAAAAGATAAAAGAACCACCTGAAGTTGTTTTAATAGTTTTTCAGAACATGATGAAAACTCAACCCCTCTATCAGTAACACTTCCATCGGTATCTGCATATCCAGAAATAAATGATGCCAATACTTTTTTATTTGATTGTAGTATTGACTCTGGTATTTCTTTTTCTTTTGATTTTACTTTTTTAAGCTTGTATTTACTAAAGAATTCTTTATCTCTATAAGCTCCTCCGAAATTCAAACTAAATTCTATTTTATCCTTTAGTTCTGAAAACTTACAAGCTCCTAGTTTTTTATAATTTTCTCTGAAAATATTTATTATGTCTTCATCTGTATTGGTAAATCCAACCCCTCCGGATTTTACAAAGCATCCATCGCCAATTAATGCTCCAATCATATATCCTTCTATTTCTGATATCCAGTTAAATTCTCCGCTGAATTCATACTTATCATCCCTATTAATGACTACATAATCTCCAATTTTTATATCATCATTTCTTTTCCATGTAATATTTCCATTTTCAAAACATCTAATCATGTGCTTGTCTACTGATTTTATTTCGTAGCCGTGACAAGTTCTTGTTCTGTAAATTTGTTTTGGTTCGTTTTTGTATGTGTGCGATGTATTTTTGAATCCGTTTTCTCCATACATTTGGATTACACTCTCTTTAAGTCCAAACTCTTCTGATTTGTGAAGTCCTGCTATTTCATGGAATCCACTATTGAGAAGACACATAGAGTCTCCAACTATGCATTTACCAGAACCACGGGACAAAACCATAATCACATTATTACAGTCCCACATTGCTCTAAGTGCAATTCTTTGATGTGGAGCAAGGTCAATACCAAGTAAATCCCTTGCTGCTGCTGCTGGGTCTTCTTTATAAATTCTTACCATCTCCATTAATTGAATATCGTCTTCTGCAAAATTCTGTATCATAATATCCTTAATTTACATATAGTTTATTAGGAATAGTAGGGGGAGTATTTACTTTAAACATACCAACACTACTCCAATTTGAATATTCATGTCCATCAAAGGACCTAACTCTCCAATAATAATCTTTGCTTAAATAACTTATACTTATAATATAATAATTTTGTAAAATATTCACAGAATTTAATATTATAGACTCATTTCCATTTAAATCTTTACCAAAATCAGACCTAGTTGCAATTTGTAAGTCATATAGCAATGAATCTAATTGGTCAATATCAATACTTTGTTCCCACTCAAAAGTATTATTACCGTACCTAGAAACTAATACTGGTAATCTTTCTGAGTAAGAATTATTAATATAAAGATTAATAGGTATAGATGGTTTATGATTATATTTTATTTCAAAATGATTAACAGGTCCATAATTACCATATATATTTTTTGCTACTGCATGAAAATAATAAATACCAGCACCAGATAATATTTCTAAATCAAAATTTCTAATAAAATCTACACTTCTTTGGAAATTTTCAGATGGTTGTGTGGTTGGATTTTTATCCAGTTGAGTAAAATAACCATCAATTTCTACTTCTTGATTTTCTAAAGAATTCCATGTAAAAGTTATTAGATTATTTTCCTGCCAAGTTTCTCCGTTAACATTACAAAATACTGATAACATATCTGGTCTTGATGCAATAGTACTAACTCTACCATATATATTTATACTTGATTTTTTTGATATTATAACTGATGCTCCGATATTATTAGAAAAATCGTCTATATAACCAAAATTAGTAATATCATAAACATTTAAAGAGCATCCTATGTTTGAATAAGGTATAATATATAATCCAGCACCAATTGATGATATTTCTTTGTATTTTACAGTTACAGAACAATTTAATTCTGAATCGTATTTGTGACACACTCTTACTACTGAAGATATGTTATTATTTCCTTCAACATTTATTATGGTTACTCTACATTTTAATTCTATACCATAATTTATATTTACTTTAGCTTTTAATTCTAAATAAGACCTAATATTAATGACTGCTCCTATTTCAAAATCTCCTTTTTTACAAACTCTTAATTGGCAATTAATATCAGAATAATCACGTTTCCTTACATATACAGAAGCGTTTAAATTAGAATAATTTATTATATATATTTTAGCACCAATATTTTTATTTGAATATATTGGTATTAATACTTTAGCTCCAACATCTATCTTTTCAGATACAATATCAAATGGATATTGACTTTCAGTCCAGTCTCCATATTGTTTACCATCATAAGGTCTAACTCTCCATTTATAATGCCCTACGCTTATTGTATTTTGTATGTTATAAATAACTTCATTACCAAGTGGAATATCAACTATATCATCAATAAAATTAGTTATAAATTCATCTTCAGAAATTTGTAATTCATAATTAACATAATCAAGTTGGTCAATATCCAAAGAACGATTCCATTGAAATTCTGGGAATGCTATTGGCCCATTATAAGAATATTCTCCATTTATTAACATTCCAGAAGGTGTAATATTTGAAGGGAGATTGTTAAAGGCTATGCAATAATGAGATGTTTCTTTACTATAATTTCCTATTCTATTTACTGCTCTTACATGTAAATACCATCTTCCACTATAGTCAGCAGTTTTTGTTACATAATTATCGTTTAATCTTTGGTCTAATTCTGTAACATTATAATATGGATTTGTATTAAAAGCTATATGATATTCGTCAACAATAGACATATTATCATGTGGAACCTGCCATTCAAAATTTGCGCTATCATTGTTTTGCCATACATTTTCTTCAATATTTGATGTAATAATAACACTATCTGGTCTGTCTGCAATAGTATTGACAATAGCAGATATGTTTTTATAATTATATCTTGAAACTTTTATTATTGCATTTATATCAACATCTTTTGCTATAAATATACATGCATTTATTAATTCTAAACCTTTTTGACAAACAAATAATGAAGCACCAATATCTTGAGAAGATTTTTTAATAACATTAACGCTTGCTGACAATCCACCTACAAGAAAAACAGATGCAGATATAGAAGATACTCTAAATTTTGATACAACAACAGCAGCACCAAGTTTTTGTTGTGTTATTGCTACTATTACTTTAGATTGTATATTAGATAATAGTTTACCACCAATCATTACTGAAGCATAAATATTTTGATTTTCTGATGTCACATTTACAGAACATCCTATTTCAGACCTAGGTATAATATAAACAGAACCGTGAATCATCCTAATTATATTAACAGTTGAATTTATATCAGACTTTGGATTTATATATATTGAAGAACCTATACTTGAATATCCGTGTTGAGTAACATATAGTGAAGCTCCAACAACAGAACTGTTTTTACTTACAATATTTACCACTCCACCTATTGGTGAATATTCAATTCCATAATCTGAATCCCATAGTGCTTCATAATCAATTCTAAAATTATCTATATATCCATCAAATGTACTAGAACCATCAGTGTCGTCAACATCACATTCTGGATGACTTCCAATATAAAACGGTGCTGATGTAATATCATACAAACCATTAAAATTGTTTACAGGAATTCCATCTCCATAGTCCCTGATTCCACAAGATTGTAAAACACATATTCCATTAATAAAAAATTTTAAAGATTGACCGTTTCTTACTAATGCAATCTTATATATTTTATTTAACTCTAATGCTCCTATGTCTAATGTATCAAAACTATTATAGTTTGCATATGAATAATAAAAAACACCCCTACCATCTGGTAATAAATCGAATTGTATAGAGCTATCATAACCACCCTCTTCCATCTCATATACTTTAGCAAAGACTGTTTGTCTTTTATGTGATGTTATTAAAAAAGATAGTTGAATTGTCCAATATTCTTGAGTTTCAAGATTTATATTATGATTTTCTATTTTTACCCATCCGTTATTTTGGATAGATAATGAACCTTCTCCAATATCATAATATTCTGAACTTATAGATGTTAAATTATCGGTTATTTGCAGGTTTAATTCTGTACCATAATTTGTAAATTTAGATTCTGTAGAATCAAAAGGAAGGAAAATTTTTGTATTTCCTGTTATAGGTCTATTTAATAAGTTATCATATATATAGTCGCTCATTTTTCACCATTATATTGGTTGAATGAGCATTGCATTGCTCATTAGAATCTAACTGTAGTTTCACTTCCATCATTATTTTTTATATTGGCAGTAAATGTAGTAGAAATACATGCCCTTAAAGAAATAGAATCAACAGAAATTAAAACCATTATTTTCTTTATAGTAACAAATTTATCGTTTTTCCAAAAATTACATATATGGTCTGGAATATCAACTTTATAACCTATATTAAAACTTTTTGGAATAGCAACAACAGGAGGACCATATGGTACTGGAAAACTCTCTTTATATTGAATTAATCCTTCAAAATAATTTGTATCTGGAAGTCCACATAAATTGATAACTCTTCCTTCAACTTCTTTACCTACATTTATAGGAAATCCATTAAGTATCAATTCCCCCGTAATTAAATTTATTGTATATAATATATTATTTTGCAAATCTTTTAAACATGCAAATTTTATATTTCCTTTTTCTTTTAATAATAGTTCTTTGCTAAAAATGGTTTCTTTACCATTATTATCAATTTCCATTATTTGAGAACCATCATGTTTTTCAAGAATCCAAATTACATGTTGTTTCACTTTTTTTTATTCCCACCTTTTTTGCATTTTCCCATTTTTCTTTTCCCTTTTAAAATTATAAATTAAGGATAAAGGAAGGAGAGCCTAAAACCCCAATCCTGAGTAAGTCCATCTGCTGCATTACTTGGTGGTTGTAAACATAAATAAATATATTTTGTATATTCTCCAGCTGCAATTGTATAATCAACACCAAAATTACTTACAGAGGGTTCTGTTTCTGGAGTTGTTGTAAAATCAACACCAACTGGGTTTGATGCTGTTCCGTTTTTTACATCAGCTGTTATTCCTGCATCATCAGGATTAAAAAAACTTGTATTTATAGAAAGCTTATGTTTCCACGAAGCAGAAGCTGAAACATTTTGATTTCCACCAGATGAAGCTGTATCGTTTAACCAAAATTTAAGAGTTCTAACTGAATTTCCAGTAAAACCTGCTTGTACACATTTTGCATCAGACCAATATCCTGCTTCTACGTTACCAAAATCAATGATTGTTATAGCATTTCCTCTTTGAGGACTTCCACTATTATTCGTTACTGGATACCAAGTTACTGTAGGTGCTGCCATTTTTTATACTCCTATTGCTCTTACCGGAAAGAGGTCATCTTCCTCAGTTTTATTTTTTATACTTATATTTTTTATATTTAATATTTTTTCTTCATCAACTTTTCCACATAATATAGCAATATTTATTCCACCATTTTTATTGTAATTATCATTTTTAGCAGAACGTTTTGCTCCTAAATTATTTCTATATTGACTTTCCCTCCTTTTGCTATTAGATAGCTCTGCATCAGAATCTCCGCTTGGTTTTTTCTTTAATGCTCTATATTGCATAATCTTTTCTAATGCTAAGTTATTAATATCTTCAATATCTTCTACATTATTCCAATCAGGATGGGCTTCCACCCACTTCTTAACTTCATCAATATATATTTTAAATTCTATAGGATTTAATGTCATAGCCGCTATTACAGAAACTTTACCATCTAGACATTCTGGAATTTTATTTTTACCATGAATTATGTCTGATGTTTTATTTGATATCTGTATTTCTTTTTTATTACAAATACTTACATCTTCAAAAAATTTTTTAGACATTTCTTCTGGGTTTTTAATCCCTATACTATTTATATTGTCATTTTTATCCATTTAAAAACCTTTTTCTTAATTATTCTATATTAAAAAAAAATAAAAAACACCAATTTAGAATTTTTTATCAGTCTTAATTCTTTTCCTCATTCTATTAAGTATCGCACTTACAGCTGACGGGTAACTATAGTTTAATTTTTCTGATATTTCTCTTTGGGTTATTTTGGGATTTTCGAATATCAATTTTAATACATTTTTTTCGTTTTCTTTTAAATAACATTCTGGTGAATTATCATCAATCATTAGTCTTAAATTTTTTATTCTTTCTTCATCAAAACTCTTTTTTTCTGATTCTTCACAATTAGAATCTATAAAAGGGAAATCTTTCATGAATAAATCTTCTCCAGAAAAAACATATGATTTATATTTTTGATATTTTATGCAGTTATGTTGTACAAGATTTGATATACAACGGAAGGCAAATACTGAAAATTTAACACCTTTTGATGGGTCATATTTTGGAATTATTTTTTCTATAACGAAAAGACACGAATTTTGAAATATATCTTCTTTTTCTTCTTTTGGGATATTGTTATATCTGTGAATTATTGACCAAATCATTGGTTCAATACTTTTTAACATCAATTCATTTTTTTTATCAACTACCTTCTCTTTCTCCATTTTCAACTCCACTTCCTGTCGTAAAGACAATTTTTAATTCTATTGTTTGAAAGGAAGTAGAATCTTGATTAGATTGTGTTCCAACACATCCCATATATTGAATTAAGCTTTCTTTGTTTATACTGTTAAGTATTTCTAAAATAGAGCTAAATGGTACTATATTACCATCAACTATGTTTACCATTCTCAACCTCCTCTTTAATGCTTGCAAGGGTTCTTTGAAATTCTTTCTTCTCCTTGCTTCCGCATTTTGGACAAATGTTGGAGTCTGTATAAATATTTTTACATTTTATACATGTGAATGTTTTTTTATAAATTTTACCAGTAGTCTTTTGATATTCCATTTTAACCTCTTGTTGACCTTAAAATTAGGTCTAAATCTTTTATCCCTATTACAAATCTAACATCAATTCCAGGGATTGTTAACAATAATGAATCTGTAGAAATTTCGGTAGGATATGTACCATCTGCAAAAATATTATTGTCTTCTGCTTTTGATAATTCTAGTTCAGTATTTTGACAATTTCCATTCTCTATTGCAACACACTTAATATTAAATCTTACCATAAAATCTCCTTGTTATAAAACATATTATAGCATAAATAAATAATATTTCAATTTTTTTAAATAAAATACTTGACATTTTTATTGAACATGCTTCACTTTTATTTTTAAGGATAAACTTTAAACATTTTGTTTTATAAATCTATACAACAATGTTATAATCAAATTTTAACTACATAGAACGAACGCTATTTAATTTTTTGTTAAGATATGACTCTTTGCCCATTATTGTTGTTTTGGTGGTCTTATTTTTCTTTTATTTGATTCTAGTTAATACTTTACTAGTTTATTTATCTAGTAATTATATTTACCAGTATAAATTACTTACTAGTATAATCTTCTAGTATACTTTCTTTATTGGACTATGCTATTTAGTGCGTGTATGTGATTATACTAGATAAGTATACCGCACATTACACGTTATTACTAACTAGTTAATTAATTATACTAGTTAATACACAAACTAATATAGTATTCACGTTAATACGTTACTAGTAATTCTCTGATGTATTAAACTAGTAAAGTATTCACGCACACACGCACGATTATAATAATATATTAATTAATTACTAGTATTCACGTATGTGCGCACGTAAGGATAATTAATAAAAAAACTAAAACATTAATTTTAAAAAAAATTGAAAAAAAATAAAACTTTGTTTGTTTTTATTTGGTTTTATGCTATAATATAAAACAGAAACAAAAATAATTTAAAAATGGTGATATTAAAAATGAGAACAATGCAAGATATGACAGTGGCGACAGCCAATACCAATCCGGAGAATTCTCCAGTGTGGTACGTCTCTTAGTCTTTGTTTTTATTTGTAAATAATGATTTAAGAGCGAACCCTAAAAAGTTCGCTTTTTTGTTGATTGAAAACTTAATATAATAAAATGCTAGTGTGGCTGAGTGGTCTAAAGCAGCGCACCTGTAATGCGCCGAGTTCATATCAATGGCTCCGTGGGTTCAAATCCTACCACTAGCTCCAGTCTTCCGGCTTCGTAAAAACGAATATAATAACATAGCAATATGTGAAGCGGATATTCCCAGCCGGTTTTATTTTAGAATGGGGCAATAGCTCAGTTGGCTTAGAGCATCTCGCTTGCACCGAGAAGGTCCAGGGTTCAATTCCCTGTTGTTCCACCATTTTACGTTGGCTAGTAGCTCAGTTGGTAGTAAGCGTTCGCCTGTTAAGCGAAAGGTCGCACGTTCGAACCGTGCCTAGCCAGCCAATTTTATTAACAATGTGTGTTAATATTATTCTAGTTTAAAATAATTTTTGCAGGGATAAGTCTCGGAAGACTGGTAAGGCTCATAACCTTATGCGGAAACGCTGAGTGGGTTCGACTCTCCACCCCTGCTACCATTTCTCTACCAGAGGTAGGGATATTATAAAGGGTTATCGCTGTCCCCGTCTGACGAAACAGCGAACGTGGCTCGTATGGATAATGGCTATCCACAAGTATCATAAACTTGTTTAAGGTGGGTTCGATTCCCCCACGAGCTACCAATTTAAAACGGGGATGTAGCTCAATTAGGAGAGCATCGGTCTGTCGAACCGAAGGTCGTGGGGGCAGAACCCATCATCCTCGCCATTTTATATGCTCGGTTAGCTCAATTGGCTAGAGCACTTGGTTTACACCCAAGTTGTTACAGATTCGAGTTCTGTACCGAGTACCAGTTTTATATGGGGAGGTAGCTCAGAGGCAGAGCGTCGGGCTAGGTGGTGAAAACCACCGAATCTGAAGGTCGCTGGTTCGAATCCAGCCTTCCCCACCAGTTTCGTTGCGAGATAATATAATTTTTAGTACCCCATTGTGGATGGGAAATGTTGGTGAAAATCCAACTCTCGCAACCATTTTTTAAAAAAATAGAAAAGTAATTTGTTTTTGAAGTAAATTATGCTATATTTTAAAGTATAAGAAAGTTGTTGGATAATTACCAACTGAACTCTGAGGTTATGGGAATATCAGAGAGAGATTAACAAATAACCCGTACATATCAGAGCGTGAGATAATGGTAGTCGTCCTTCCTTGGAAGAAGGGGGTGGTCGTTCGAATCGACCCGCTCTGACCATTTTAAATTTAACCATAGTGGTTTAAATAAAAAATAACATAGGAAAAGTTATGGAAGAAGATTTAATTCCTGAAATTTGGGAAAACGGAAAGGGGAGAACAAAACCCTTTGTAAAAAGTAAGAAAAACAATTATGAAGAACCCAAAAAAAGATTTGGGATAATTGGTAAGAAAAAAGTAAAAGAAAATAGAGAACTTCAAGATATAGATGAAGTAGAAGATAAAATAAGTTCTTCTATACTTAGTAAAATTAAATAATATGTGTCCGGTTCTTCTAGTTGGACAGGATAAGGGACCTTCACTCCCTCGACACGGGTTCGAATCCCGTACCGGATACCATAAAGCCCTGAAGTGTAACGGCTGCACACTTGTCTTTGACACAAGTAGACTTATGGTTCAACTCCATGCAGGGCTGCCAGTTTTCGAGTTCCCTTAATTCAGAGGAAGAAATTATCGGTCCTAACGATAAAGTCGCTGGTTCAAGTCCAGCAGGGAACGCCAGTTTTGTTTTATGTGTGCCAGTAGCTGAGAGGATAGAGCAGTGGTTTAAATTAAATATTTAAGATTGACGTGTGTTCGATTCAATGTTTCGATGGTATTATATAAAAAGGAGTTTTATATGAAAGCCATTGAAATAGATTGGAAATTAGTTCAGGAATACCATAATAATGAGCACTGCTTGAGTGATGTCATGAAAAATTTTAAGGTTTCAAGAGCATCCATAGATACAGCGGTAAAACATGGATGCTTTGTTAAAAAATATTTTAAACAAGAACACACTGAGGAAACAAAGAAGGCAATATCTGAAAAAAGGAAAAAATGGTTGGCAGACAATCCAGATAAACATGTATGGAAAAGGAAGGGAAAATTCAAATCTGAACCATGCGAAGTATTAAAGAAAAAAACTTGAAGAAAATGGAGTTAGTTTTTATCCAGAATTTTCACCAATAGAAAGCCATTCATTCTCTTTAGATATAGCTTTTCCAAAAGATAAGTTTGGCATAGAAATAAATGGAAACCAGCACTATGAAAGAGACGGTAGACTAAAGGATTATTATCAGAAACGACATGATTTAATCGTTGCAGATGGTTGGGAACTATTGGAAATACCTTGTGCTATGGTTTGGAACAAGGAGTTTATTGATGGTTTAATAGAATCACTTAAAACTAAGGTCTGCGGTTTTGAGTATAAAGAACAAGTGGAAGAATATAATAAAAAGAAAAGAGAAAAGTATATTTGCCCGACTTGTGACAATAGAAAGAGCAAAAACTCGATGCTTTGTAGAAAGTGTTCTTTTAAGCCGAAAGTAAAAAAGCAAGTAGTCAGAATTTTTGTAAATAAAAACCATATGTGTCCGAATTGTAAAAACGCTAAAGATGCAAAAGCGGTTTTATGTAAGGAATGCTTTAGTTTGTCAAAGAGGAAAGTTGAAAGACCAAATAAGGAAGAGTTGGAAAAATTGGTCAAAGAGTTATCGATGACTAAGATAGGCAAGATGTTCGGAGTTAGCGACAATGCCGTAAAAAAATGGTGTAAAATTTATGAAATAGAATTAGGAGACAGACGAGGGTACTGGGCAAAGATTTATGCAAGGTGATTTAACATGGTCTCATAGCTTAACGGATAAAGTTCGTGTCTTCTAAACACGCCATTCGGGTTCAATTCCCGATGAGACCTCCAATTTTAAAAAAGGAATTTTTTATGAAAAGAGCTAGACCTATTTACTCACTAGGGCAGTATTATAGAAACAGGGGCACTCATAAACGAGAAGAAGCAATAAGCGAAGACGAAGAACATAGTCCATTAACTAGAGCCAAGAGAGAATCAAATTTACCTGACTCTTGGGATACAAAAAAGATTTGCAGACCTAAGACATGGAAGAGGAGATGCAAGAAAGCAAAACAGTGGATGAAACATTTTATGACAGATTTAGAAAAGAAATTTATAAGAGGAGAATAAACGATGAGTGGAAAAGGATGTAAGAGAAGACCTCAACAGATAAGCGAAGAAAAAATGCAAAGCAATTGGGAAAAAGCATTTAACAAAGGAAATAAAAAGAAAAAATGAGTGAAGTATTGGTTTTAAACAAGCTATGGCAACCAGTTAAAGTTATTAACGTATGGGATGCAATTTGCAAAGTATATCAAGATAAAGCTTCTTTTTTAGATGCTAATTATGTTATGCATAATTGGGAATCTTGGGTTATATCATGGAAAGATGCAGAAATTCATGCAAAAGATATGATACATGGTTCATCTTGTTCTATTAGAAAACCAACTGTAATTGTTTTAAAAAACTACAGTGGGTATGTTTTTAAAAAACCAAAGATGAGTAGGCGTAACATTTACTTAAGGGATGCAAACCAGTGCCAATATTGTGGTATAACATACGAAACAAAGAAACTAAATATAGACCATATTATACCTAAATCTCATGGGGGAAGAACTCAATGGACTAATGTAGTAGTTTCATGTATAAAATGTAATAGTTTTAAAGCAGATAGAACTCCTGAACAGGCAGGAATGAAACTTTTAAGAAAGCCAAAAGCTCCTACCTGGAAAGATGTTAACATGGAAGCTTTTCAAAGAAATTATTCTAATTGGCACGGTCTGTTAAATGACATGTACTGGAATGTTACTTTAGAAAAATAGAATTATAAGATTGACAAATAAAAAAAAGATGCTATACTTAATAAGTGTAGCATTTTTTATATATAAATAAGGAGATAAAATGAGTGAAAAAATTGTAATGGGTAAAATGTTTTCTATTGAAAATAAAAACAAAAAAACCGGTGAAAATGAAAAATACATAGCCGTTTATGTAGAAGACGAAAGCGGAAATGAAGAAACCGAAAGGTGCTTACTATTTACGGAAATAGAGCTTTCCGACATGGAAAAAGTTGTACTTCCATTTGTTAAGAATACAATGAAAAAAGGAAGAATTTATTCTGTTATTATAGACAAAAAAGAAACAAATCTTTTAAAAGTAGAAACAGAACGTAATGGAAATATTATTTTTAGGGTTTCTAATTCTCAACTTAAATCGGCAGAAGAAAGGGTTAAAAGAAATCCAGAAGATGTTGAAAAGAAAGATTTTATAACTGATTTACTTGACTAACAAGGAAATATGATGAAATTAAAAATAAAATGTCCAGAATGTAAAAGGGAACATCTTGTCACTATATCAAATGAACAACCTATTATGGAAATTAAAAAGATAAAATGTTTATCTTGTAGTATAATTATAAAATATAGAATAGGAATAAAAAAAGAAAATACCAGTGATAGTTCTTCTAAACTTTTTGATAGTATGGGAATGTTTGGAGATGTTTTTAAAAATATTATGGGGAGTAAAAGATGATAGGTACAATAGAAGTGGTAAATAAATATACATATGAAGGTGATTATATAGATATAATGAGAGGAACTCCACTTGGTAATCCATATATAGTTTCTGATTCAATGAGCAGAGAACAATCAGTTTTAAATTTTTATAAATATTTCAGAAAAGAATTTTTTAAAAAAACAGATGTATATAATGCAATAATGGAGATAGTTGAAAAGGTTAAGTCTGGAGAAAATGTAAAAATTAAATGTTGTTGTAAACCAAAATTATGCCATGGCGATATTATAAAAATTGCAATAGAAAGTATTTTAGAAAAACAAATTAGAAATAATACTTGATTTTTAAAAATATTATGCTATAGTTAATATTATAAAATTTCTTATTATGAGAAATTAAAAAAAAGAGGTAAAAAATGATGTAGAATAATAAATCTCCATAACGTGTTTCTTTGTTTTAATGATTTTAATAATAATAATAAACAAAGGAGAGTATAATGAATACTTTAAGAAACACGAACGAAGAAGTAATAGATTTGAAGAAAGAGGAATATAAGAAGAATATTAAAAGGATGAAGGCTAACGTTAAACTGGTGTCAAATAACATAAAAGAAATGAAAGAAGAATTAAAGACTAAGCAAAAAAAAGGTGATTATAAAAGTTGGTCTTTAATGAGTGATTTAAATTCTTATAAAAATGATGTCAGAAATACACATATAGCTTATGCTATGGCAAAAGGGAGAGTCTACCAAAAAATTGAGTCAAAAGTTAGAGATAACAATGAACCAAACTGGTGGGCAATAAAGGCAAATATAGAAAATTTCTTCGGAAAGAAATTTGAAATTGTTGACTTCAAGGTAAACTTTCTATGAAAAAGGTATTTATAATAACCAGGAAAGACCTTGAAAATGGAGCAAGAATAGTTCAGTCTGTTCATTCATTCCATGAGTTGGCAAGAAAAAATGAAGAAATATTGAATCAGGTATATAATACAATATGTTACAAAATAGAAGACGAACTATCATTAAAAGAAGTTTCTGAGAGGATAGCAAGTAATCTAAACGAAAAAGAATATGCATGGTTCAGAGAAACAGATTACAATAATCAATTGACCTCTTTTGCAGTCTTTACAAACAAGAAAGAGCTGTTTAAAGGTTTAAGATTGGCGTAATAAATAGGGAGGAGTAAATCCTCCCATTATTTTATAAAAAATGGAGAAAAATGAGCAATAAAGAAAATTATTTTTTAGACCTAGCACTTAGAAGTGCTCATCAAGGTTCCTGTACAAGAAGAAACTACGGAGCAATTATAGTAAACGAGAAAAAGCATATAGTAGCAACTGGTTATACAGGAAATGTATCAGGAGAAGAGCACTGTAATAGTCTTGGAATTTGCTGGAGAAAAGAGAATAATATTCCAAGTGGAACCTCCTACGAACGCTGTAAATCAATACATGCCGAACAGAATGCGTTAATTCAAGCCGGTAAAGAATCTTATGGTTCTGTAATATATATTGCCGGATATGATGTAGAAACAGGAAGGGAAATAGCTGGTATACCTTGCTTTATTTGTGCAAAACTAATTGTTAATGCTGGAATATCTTCTATTATATATAGAGATACATCTTTAGTGTTCAGGAAGGGTCCAGTTGCCCATTATCGTGAACTAGAAAGAAAAATATTTGGAAAATAATAGTTTATGGTGTTGTTTTTTTATAAAGTAATGCTATAATATAATCAACAGCCACCGATATAGAAATATACGGTAATGTATAGCTCATCTGCCAGGTGTAGAGTGAGTTTCCGAGAATGACGATGACAAAATTCAAAGTTGTTCTCCGTTTTTAAAAAAAAATAAAAGGAATTATATTAAATGATGAACGTTTTTAAAAAGATTAGTTTTGGTCGTTGGGGTTTTAAACCTCACGTCCGTCTATTCTTGTAACGTTTATCGTTAGTTGTTGGAGAAGTAGGCGGACTAGAAATAGTTCGCCTTTTTGTTTTTATGGGTTGATAGCAAACGTGGTCAATGCATACCGTTGAAGCCGGTACTACTTCGGTTCAATTCCGAATCAACCCACCAGTTTATGTGAGCAAGGTTGTCTTAGCGGCTTGAGAAACCGACTTTTAATCGGTCAGAGGGTAATGCCTCGTAGGTGGGTTCGACTCCCACACCTTGCACCATTTTATAGTATGCGTCGATGTCATAGCGGTTGTGAGGCTGACTCTTAATCAGTGAGAGAAATCTCTAGGTGGGTTCAACTCCCACTCGGCGCACCAAGTTTTTTGTGTATGTCTATAGTTCAATAGTAGAACGGGAGTCTCCAAAACTCTTGACGAGGGGGCAGTACCTTCTAGACATGCCAGTTTTATATGCGCTGTTAGCTCAGTTGGAAGAGCCCAAAAATACGAATTTTGAGGTCGGGGATTCGAATTCTCCACGGCGCACCATTTTCATTGGCGTATCATATAACGGTCAATTATGTGAGACTGATATTCTCATCACCAAGGTTCAACTCCTTGTACGCCAACCAGTTATACATATTCGGTTAGTTTAGCGGCTAGAACAATACGTTGACATCGTATAAATCATGGGTTCGATTCCCATACCGAATACCAGTTTTCATGCGAATATAGTACAGTAGCAGTATTTGACGTTGCCAACGTTAGGACGAGGGTGCAATTCCCTCTATTCGCACCATTTTTTGCAACGAAAAATATAATCTTTATGTTGCAAAACCAAGATATTGTGCTATACTATCAATGGCGGTTTAGAGAAAGGTTCATCGCCCTCTAACAAGGGAGGGATTGCAGTAGATTCACCGTGGAAGAAAAGTACATCAGTGAAGGAACCAATCCAATGTTTTTTCGATAAAACAATCGCCACCATTTGACATTTATAAAAATCATGCTATTGTACCTCAACAAACTAAAAAGGAGATATGCAATGTGTATCAAAATCAAGGCGATGGAAAATGGAGTAATGATTCAAAGCAGAGAAGAATATGAAGATATAATGGATATTCTATTGGATGCAGGTCTTCGGACAGTGAGTGGAAAATATTTTGGAGAATGTGACTGGTTTAATGAAACCGGAACCGAAACAGTTATAGATTTGAGAAATCTGGAGTCTATTGCATATGGTGAATATCAGTATTTTATTGATAATGATATCCCGGTTTGTAATTTCCAGGATTTTCTTACAGAACAGGGTTTAACACCAAACGGATGCATTAGCGGTGAACAACAGATATTTATGCGTAGGGCAAAGTTGAAATGTCCAAAAATGAAAAAGAAAGAAATCAGAAGACTTGCAAAGGCAATCGTGAGGGAGATGAACAAATGAAAGCAAGAACTAAAAAAGAAGTAGTGCAAATAGGATTATTAGTTGATGAGAGTGGTTCTATGTATAGCCTCTCTGGTGATACAATCGGTACGGTTAATGGTTTCATTAAAGACCAGAAAAAAGTAAAAGGAGAAGCAGAAATAACAATAGCTTCATTTAATGATAACTATAAACTCATTAAAGATAGAGAAGATATCAAAAATATTGAAGAAATTACCAGCGAAGATTATTCTCCATCTGGAATGACGGCATTATATGATTCTATTATGAAAATAATTTCTTCCATAGAAGAGACAAAAGCTAAAAAAGCGATAATCGCTATTATTACAGATGGAATGGAAAACTCAAGTATTGAATATAAAGATTCAAGTGTAATTAAAGAAAAAATACAGCAGAAACAAAAAGACGGGTGGCAGATATTATTTCTAGCTGCAAATATTGACGAAAAGGCAGTGGGTGCAAGTTTCGGAATAAATGCAATGTACACTCAGGCGTTTACTCCTACAGCAGATGGCGTAATAGGTGCTATGTCATATACATCGAGATGCGTTAGTGATTACAGGGGCAATAATGATTAAAATAGGGATAACACAGAGAGAGGTGATGCGGCTTTAGATTTAAAATGGTTGTGTTTATTGGAAATAAATAAAAATCAAAAAAAGTTTTAAAACTATTTGTTTTTATCGAAAGTAATGCTATAATATAGATGTGTAAGATAAATAAATTAAAAAGGAAATCATCATGAACAAGTTGTTATCAAGTCATTCACTATCGCTCTCATCCTATATAGGATGCGAGATAGGTCTGCTTTGGTAATACTTTTTAGATATTCCCAGTTTTTAAAAAGAGCAGACCGTAAAAAGTCTGCTCTTTGTTTTTGTTGTGATATGCTCCAGTAACATAATGGCTAGTGTAGGTGACTTCCACTCACCCAATGAGAGTTCGATTCTCTCCTGGAGTACCAGTTTATATGGAAGAATAAGCCGAAAGATTCTGGGTAGCGGCAACGGTCTTGAAAACCGAAGGCTCTAAAACAGGGCGTGTGGGTTCGAATCCTACTTCTTCCGCCAGTTTAGACTAGAAATAGTTGATGTTGTTTGAAAATTATATATGTCCCGTGAGCCAGATGGAGAGGCGATTGTCTGCAAAACAATGGAAACAGTTCGATTCTGTAACGGGACTCCAGTTTATAAGGAGATGTAATCCTAAAGGCAAGGAAAGAGTTTGCTAAACTCTTAGTAACCGAGAAATCGGCGTGGGTTTTCAAGACACCCCATCTCCGCCAGTTTTAAGTAGACAACTCACTATGTCATAAAAGTACCAAGAGGGCGACATAGTAATCAGAATAGAATATTATTTCCGCAGGTAGCTCAGGGGTCAGAGCTCTATTCTTATAAAGTAGCTGTCAGTGGTTCAATTCCACTCCTGCGGACCATTTTAAAATAAGGGTGTTGTCCCCCACGGAAGTCTGTAAAACTTTTGACATATGTAAGTGGGGTGGCGTCAAGTGGTTCAATTCCACCAATACCCACCATTTTTAGGCGACTTAGCGGTCGTCTTTGAGCGCACAACGCCTAGTAATCTAAGTGGCATCCAAAGTTGCTCTTGGTGCTTAGAGGGCTTGTATTTCGAGTGTGGTTTGCAACAGCCCACATGAGAAGCATATAGGTATTGCCGGAAGATTGTGTGCTCTAAATTTTATGGAAGTTTGCCGGAGATGGATTATCGGCTCTCATTGGAAATGAGATGGTCACTTAAGTGGCACGAAGATTCGAATTCTTCAACTTCCGCCAGTTTTAATGGGGGTGAAATTTATTCGATTATGGTTTCGCAATGTGGTAGCTTGGAAGCAATGGTAGCAAATGCACTTGAAAACTCTACCATCCACACTTAGGAAACCGTAAGACCTGGGTTAAATCCCAGCACTTCCACCAGTTTTGGTAAACGTGAAGACGAAGATTGAGGAATGGTTTGTTTTGGACGAACGCCCCGTTATCCATGGGGAGAAGACATAAAACTCAGCACCAAGTCATTTCGTGGTGGCGTTGCCAGAGAAGTTATGGGTACGATTGTGGCTCGTATTTAGACCGGAGCATTACCGGTACGTCACCCCAATTTTTATGTGCGCCTATAGGAGAATTGGCATATCCGTCTGGTTTAGGCCCAGAATTTTCTCGGTTCGAGTCCGAGTAGGCGTACCACATTTTTTAGACTAGAAATAGTCGACGTTGTTTGAAAAAGTATATATGAAAATATCCCCATGTGGCGGAATGGCAGACGCAACGGACTTATTAATTTGAGCCTTATATTGGAAACTTTATAAGTGGACATGGCTAATTCGGTGAATCCTTTAATATGGTAACGCCGAGCTATCGAAAGAGAGTGTAGAGACTTTACACCATGTGCCTAAGTCTATGAAGATATGGCAAAGACAAAGTCCAGACCACGCAAGAAGAGAGTAGTGAAAACTATAGTGGTACGAAAATTCGTCGCCCGTTAGGGCGTGAGGGTTCGACTCCCTCCTTGGGGACCAAATATTTATGTTATAGTTATTTTTTTGTGTTATTTGCATCTGCCATGTTATATTATAATAAAACAGCGGGAGTAAATAATGAAATATACAAAAGAGATGCTAGAAGAGGCAATTAAAAATAATGTTAGTTTTGCGGGAGTTCTAAAAAGTTTTGGATTACATCCGTCCGGTGGTAGTCATAGACTAATAAAATCAAAAGCATTAAGTTTTGGAATAAGTACGGAACATTTTCTTGGAAAGGCATCAAATTGCGGAAGTAGGTACAAAGGTGGGTTAGAAAAAATAAGTTTTTCAGATGTGTTAGTGTACGATAGAAGAAATGGAATGAGGGAGAGTGCCTCTAAACTAAAAAGGTCTATGCTGGAAAGCGGGATAGAATATAAGTGCGAAAAGTGTAACAATGATGGTGTCTGGATGGATGGTTTTGTGTCTTTGGAGGTTCATCACAAAAATGGAGATACTTTTGACAACACAAAAGAAAACCTTGTATTTATATGTCCCAATTGTCACAGTCAAACTGACAACTTTCGTGGAAGAAATAAGGTTGAAAAAGATATTCAACAAATAAGAACAGAAGAGGAGGTTGTTGCAGCACTTCTAAAGAGTAAAAATATAAGACAATCACTTATAGAACTAAATTTGGCTCCATACGGAGGTAATTACGATAGGATTAAAAGAGTAATGATAAAAAAGGATATTGAGTTCAATAAAAAAGAAAAGAAAACTGCAACATGTCCGTCGTGCGGAAATAAAAAAGATTACTCCAGCGCAGAATGTAGAAAGTGCGCAAGTATAAAGAGAGGTTTGGCAGAAAGAAAAGTTGAACGTCCATCAAAAGAAGGCTTGGAGAAAATGATTGCTGAACTTCCAATGACAAAGATTGGAAAAATGTTTGGAGTAAGTGATAATACTATTAGAAAATGGTGTAAGAATTACGGAATAGAATTAGGTAATAGATTAGGATACTGGACGAAGATAAAATATAGCAAATAAATATGGTCTCGTAACCGAATTGGCATAGGTATCGTGCCCAAACCACGAGTTTTATGGGTTCGACCCCCATCGAGACCACCATTTAGATTTGAAATTACTTGTTTATATGCTATATTAATAAAAAATATTGAAGAAGTAAAAGAAATATTATATAAAATTTTAAATCAAAGATGGTAACTTATCCGTAATCTGTTGTAGATTCTTGAATGAGAGGAGATAGGGACAAGGATAAGTTATTATTTTTAATGATAAAGGAGAGAATATGAACTATATAGATGTAATTATTGATAAACACGAAGAAAAAATTAAAGCAGTAAAAGAATCTTCTTCATGTAAAGGTGATTTTGCTAGAAAACTTTTAGAAAAAGGAATTGTACCTTATTTTTCTGATGGAATAAAAATTTATGAAAAACTTTATAAATCTTCTTGATTTTAATAAAAAGTGTGCTATAATATAGATGTAATGAAAATTACGAGTTGTTTAAATTTTTTGAGGAAGCGGTTAGATGAGTTACTTCAATGATTTTAAATCTTTGCCAAAAAACGCTTGTCTTATTATTCTCCTCATACATTTTTATCTGTTATATGGATTCCTCGCCACTGTTACAGTAGTGGAGGTTGAACGTTCATACGTTCCTAGGAGGTTGTGGTTAAATACTGCTCAGGTGTGGATTAAATAGGTCTGTAAATATTAAACATTAATGCCTATTTTAACATGGTTGTATATTGCGCAATATATGACATAAGCAGTCAGAATTTTAACTAACAGATTACATTTTTGTTGGGTAGTGTAGATATGAGTTACTTCAAAGCTCAATGGTAGAGCATTTCTCTTGAAAAGAAAATGTTACTGGTTCAAATCCAGTTGATAATAAAGCTTGTATCGCTTTTCTCCCAACTCTTATTTTACGTCAACCATGTGTTGAATGTAGTGAACCTGTCATGGTACAGGTTTTGAGTTGGGTGGGGTTCTCGCATACCTCACCCATTTTTTTTACAATTTATGCGAAAGGAAAAAGGAAAATGACTATCAACGCAAAAAGGGAAAAGGTAGAAATGTCTCACAAAAATTTTATGAATGGAAAGTCTTATAATGTATCTCCATTTATAAGATTACAAATGGTAGCAGCTTCATGTTTTATGGGAGAACCTCAATATTACAAAAAAGCCGGAACAAAATATTCAACTATTGAATATATTGAAAAAGTTCTTGGGTCTCATTCAACAAACGATTGGAAAGGACTTAATTCAGTAGAAATTATAGAAAAAACTATTGATGAATGTTTAAGTATTGATGTTGAAAAAACTCTTATAATTGCAGAATCATTAAGGGTTGAAGACTATATGAGAGAAACACCACAAGTAATTTTAGTTAGAGCAGCAGTCCATAAAAATCAAAAGGGAACCGGTTTAGTAAATAAATATGGACTAAGAATTTGTATTCGTGGAGATGAACCAGCAACCGGACTAGCTTATCTATTGAAAGCTTTTGGAAGAAAATCAATTCCTAATTCCCTTAAAAAAGTTTGGAAAAGTGTTCTAGAAAGCCTGACCGATTATGAAATTGCAAAATATAAGATGGGTTCAAGAGAAGTTCGTACTATTGATGTTGTTCGTATTTGTCATGCTAATTCTGCATCCATTAATAAGTTAATGAGTGGAAATGCTAAAGAATTTAACACTTATCGTTCTATTATCTCTAATAGTGATAATTCAACATCTGAAGCAAGAGAAATTAACTGGAGAAAGGTTGTAGAAAAGTCTGGACATATGGCTTTATTGAGAAATATTCGTAACTTCGTTAAAAACGGAATACCTGTTTCTTATTTTTCAAATAAATTGAAGAATGGAGTTTTGGAAGGAAAGCAATTTCCATTTAGATACTACAATGCAATGATTGAAAATAATGGTAATGGATATGTTAAAAACTGTTTGGAAGAATGTATGGATATTGCAATTAATAATATGCCAAAGTTCGAAGGTCGTGTAATGTCATTATGTGATAATTCAGGTTCTGCAACAAGTTCAAAATTATCTACACTTGGAAATACAAGTGTTTCTACAGTTGCTAACCTTATGGGTATCATTACTGCAAAATGTTTCAGTAAAGGTGGACAATTGGGTCTTTTCGGAGATAAATTATCTATTGATGATGTAAATCCATCAAGAGGAGTTCTGTCAACTCTTCAAACTATAGAAGAAAAGTCAAGATGGGTTGGGGGTGGAACAGAACATGGAGCATGGTTATTTTGGGATTATGCAACTAAAAACAACGAACATTATGATTATGTTTTTGTTTATAGTGACATGCAAGCAGGACATGGTGGTCTTTATGGTAGCGATAATAGTTATATAAATTATATATATCCTGGAACTAGAAATTATATAGATATTCCAAAATTAATATCTGAATATAGAAAGAAAGTAAACCCAAATGTTAAGGTATTTCTTGTACAAGTTGCAGGATATGAAGATACATTGATTCCTGAATTCTATAAAAACACATATATTCTTGGTGGATGGAGTGAAAATATTCTTAAATTCGCAAAGAAAATGGAACAAATAAAACAATATTAATAATTAAAATGATATGTTTTTGAGTTGAATTTAGATTAATTATGAGACCAAAGGCGTGATAATACTATTAGTTTATCAGTAAGTTTACCGTAAAATCTCATGCAGAAATCTAAAGGGATGATGTTTCATCATCCTATTAAAATACTCATCTGCAATAAATATTGACTTGAAGTGTAACAAACTGCGTTTATTACACTAGGGAGAAGTCAGATAATAAGTCAGATACTACGTATCTGACTCCATATCAGACTTTGTCAAGTCAAAAATTGTAAGTTTTATAGTATAATAAAACTTAAATTTACAAGAACTCAAAAACATATTTTTAAAAATCTAGGACTGCTTAATAAAAAGCAACGATGTCATTCTAGAAATAGCATTGGGGTGTACAACGCACTACGTCATTTTTAATGTTGACCATGAGCCCGACATGGTGAAGTTCAAACGGGAATAATTTAAAAGAGGATAACGAATAAAGAACAAATAGCCGCAGAACTTAACTCGGAGAGTGAAAGATGAAAATTCATTACTGGACTTTAAAACTAAACAAGCATGATTTATATATCCTCTGCACTACAAAACTCAAATGGAACGCCGGTAATTTATCGGAGAAAACGAACGAAGTGACATGCAAAAGATGTCTTAAATTATTAAAAAAGGATAATTAAAATGGAAAAAGTATTAGTAATAGGCAATGAAAACTTGGAAGAGCAAAAAAATAAAGTAGCACTAAGAGAAAACAGCAAAGATAATACTCTTTGTTTCGTGGCTAAACAATTTAACGAAAACATCGCAAAAGAACATAATAAAATAATATTGGTAGATGATAATGAAATGTGGGTTGATTATGTTTTAGAATATTTGACTTTTGCATTCATACATGATATAAAAATAGAACTTATAAAAGCAAATGGTGTATAATGAAAGAAAGAAAATTAAAAGATATTGAAACCAAAAAAAAAGAAAGAAAAGAACTAGAAGAATGCATAGACATGTGTTGTTATGATTTTCCTCTAGTCTTTTATAGGGATGGTAAATTTGAAGTAATATGTAAGTGGTGTTCAACTAAAATAAGCAACGAAGATTCCACAAAAGCTATGATTGAGTGGAATAAAGAGATAAGAGCAAGAAAAGTTTAATTATATCTTTTTGCAATCTTCATAACTTCTATATATTGGTTTGTTTACACATTGATAATCCTCGTTTAAATTACTGGCATTTATAAAAGTAATTCCACGACTACTGCTGTGCATAGAGCCATGATTCTCATGTATATGACCAAACACATGTATTTTTGGCTTTATTGTTTCAACTCTAGCAAGCAAATCTTTACAACCACAATTAACTTCATAAAGATTCATATCAAGTATATCCATAGGTGGTCCATGAGTAACCAAAATATCAATACCTTCAGGTATTTTACTCCATACTTCAGCAATTTCTTTACCCCTGTTTTTCATAAAAGCCCATCTTCCAAAAGTTGGACAATAAGGACTCCCATATATTTTAAGACCATCTATCTCAATCATACTATCCTGTAAATAGAAAACTCCACTTGGTATATTGAAATGTTCTAAGGGGTAATTTTGTAATCCAAAGTCATGATTACCGGCAATAAACACCTTATATTGATAAGGAAGACTACCAAACCACTTTAAAAACCCTCTAATTTCCTTAGTATGACCCATAGAAGTGACATCGCCAGCATGAATTATCATGAAACCACCATCTAATTGGCTCTCTATATCTTTGTGGATACCATGAGTATCGCTTATGAATGTAATTTTCTTCATTGTTTTTTCCTTTTTATCCAATGCGAACGTCTTTTCTTGTTGATTTGTTTGTTGCGTAATAGGGCTGATTCCATTCTTTATTTTCTTTGTCGATATTACATAATCTATTATACGCATTATAAAGCGGGGCATTATTTTCATCAAGCATTCCGCAAAACCACGATGAGTATACCTCTTCAAATTTGGTATCGTATTTTTTAATCTGCCATTTTATAGCCTCTCCAAGAATGTCTTTTTGATTGACTATATTAAAGAGTTTTCTCTTACATTCTTTAACCACTTCTGCACTTTGCTGAACGTAACCTTCCCAATTAAGTTCTTTGGGTATTGGCTTTAGTAATGACATAGCATTATCAACCTGCTCAATCATCTTTTCTCTAGTATTACATTCTTCTTCGGTGTTCCATTCAGAACCATCAATAGCTTGATATTTTGTTATGATTTTCATATTTTTCTATTAACCTCAAAAATTTTTTAAAATTTGAACACTTTATACTATTTTTATAAAATAGCACATTTTTTATTAAAATCAACTAAATTGTAATAAAAATATTAAGTAATCCTGTACACAGCAATAAGAACCTCTTCTCCAATCCCCACTAATATAATAGAATATCGAAGAAAGAAAACTTAACAAAATTAATGCAATTGGGAATATATATTGAGAGTATTTCATTATTTCCTTTGTTTCACTACTAAATTTTCATCTTAATTTAATGTTTTAATAATTTTATACGATACCAAGCTTGAACTTAGTATAAAAACTAATTATTACAAAAATCAGGGCAACAACATTTATTGATTAATGTATGCATTTTATTCTTACCACACCACAATACCCTACCTCTTCCAGTAGGAAAACTATTAAAACACTGACCACATGAATAAGAACACCATCTTTCTTTCCTTTTATATGTCTCTCCTTTAATAAAAATATTTTTTAAGTATTTTTCTTCTACTGCAACCCCATTATAAACTATTGGGTGTTCAATTTCTTCTATATTACATTGTTCGGTTCTATAATGAATGTCACATCCTTTAGTTAATTTACACATAAGTGATTCTATATAATTTAAAATATGTTTATTAATATTTTCCATACTATTAGGATTGTTGTTTTTATAATTAATTTTAATAGTTATTGTCCTATTTGTTATATCTATAGCAATATTTTTTACATAAATATAAGTCCAATAGTAAAGACAAACATAAGCCTCAACAGCAATCATCTTCATTTTTTCTTCATTGTACATAATTATTCATTTCCTTTTTACTCATTTAAATACTATATATTTACATTAAATAAAACACAACAGAGGTTAAAACTAAAATAATTATTGAAGTTACTATAGAAGATAATACAAAATAAAGAATATACTTTGCCACTGTCATTTTATATCTCCATCTTTTTGATAAAATTAATCATTGTTTTTCCCATGTTGAACCTTTATATTTAAAAAATTTACAATTACTTAAATCTACTTCATAAAATATCTCCTCTTCATGATTACACTTATTCTTTTTTATTATCTTTGGACTCATTGCAATAAATTCAAAATCAATGACAAATAATGCCCCAGCTTCACATATTGCAAAATATAAACCTCTTTTTGTTACAAATTTCTCCTTTCTAGCTGGAATAGTAAGTGTTTTATACTTAAAGTCAGTACCATTCCAGTGTTCACTTGGTCTTACTTCAACCTCAACGTCATAACTAATTCCACTATGCTTTCCTATAAAATAACAATCAACCTTATACTTTTCACCAAGTAAAAGGTCAATGTTAAACTGTTTAAGAAAAGACTTCGCAATGAAAATTCCATAATCATTATAGGTATCATACAATTTCTTATCAAAAGGTTTGCCTATCACAGCCATTATAATGTTATTCCTTTATTATTACAAATCTTAACTAAATGAAGAGCCTGTCCAATGGAATCATCTAATGCATTATGTTTTACACCATAACTTGCAAAAGGAATATCTGAAAACATCTCTCTCATAGTTTTATAACACCTCTCTCTTCTATAATTCCAGGGAATCTTAATTCCAGAACGCTCATAAGCACTTTCAAGTATAACCAAATCAAAAGTAGCCCCATTCCCCCACACGCATAAATCTTCACAACCTATCCAACGTGAAAATTCTATAAGCGCAAACTTTATATTGTACTTAATTTGTTCTTTAAATACACTCTTGGCATCTTCACTTTGTTCCATCCACCAAATAACAGTACTTGCATCCATAATGCCACCTTCATCTACAGAGCTGTTTAAATCAACGCTACAGTAAAATGATGACCTTCTGTTATCATTATATACAATACCGTCTTTGTTAAATTCTACAGCACCTATAGCGACTATAGGAGCATTGTTGTTTTTACCCATAGTTTCCAAATCAATCATTACGTGTTTCATGATTTAATACTCCTTTTTTGTAATTTTATAAAATGTCAGTTACGGAAACATCCGTAACTTAAATCAATAATTAAACAGATTTTACAAGATAATCCTTGTAACACTCAGATATACCATTCAAAACCTGCAACTCCTGTGAACCAAAACCATGACGAACTATAATGTCATGAAAACCCCACATTACTACATCATGCTTCTTTAATTTTAACTTTACCTTACTAGATTCATCAGAAATAGTAACAACCTCTCCAGTCTTTGGATTCTTTACTATATACAAATGATATAACTCATGGTCTAATAAAGCATTCTTCTCTTCCAATGATAATCTTTGCCAAATGTTCAAATCTAATACTATCTTAGCATCAAAACTGTCTGTCATACGATTTAAATCAGATATCAAACTAATCTTACCACTGCAAGTCCTACCATCTTTCTTTAAACACGCTTCGTTTTGTACCTCCCCATCCTTGTCAACCTTTACTACATAAAATAACCCTACATTAACTCCGTTCTCTATCAACTCCGGATAATTAGAACTCATTAACCCGTTCATCAACTCTACGTCTTCTGCATTCCCTACAATGTAATTCTTTGACATCTTTTATGTCTCCTTTTTGTTAAAGTTAATATAAATATAGCACACTTTATCATTTTTTCAAGCCTATGAATACTGTTCATTTTATATTTTATACCTCCCCCCAATTTTTTGACCTCAACTATATTGTGAATGCCGTTCAGTCATAGAAAATAGTCACTTACGATGAGTGTACCACCCCATAGGGTGTTAGTTTGAGGGTAAACAGGCTGATTTTAGAAGGCGGTGGGTGGTGGGTTCGGTTTAAATCATATTGTCAAAGGAATGATGAATTGATAAAAATAGTTTTTATTAGTTCTAGTTCTAAAAATAAAAGGGATTTTAAAATGAGTAAAGTGCAAAAAGCCGCAATGAGTGAAGTCGTAGAAAACAACAACGTTTTGACTTTCGGTGAAGTCAAAGAGAATTATCTCACGTTGGAACGTAATGGGAAATACTGTGGTAACATCAAAAGAACGTCCAAAGGCGGTTTTGTAATCAAGTCAAACACCGGCGTGTTTTATGATTCCGACCTCGAAAATATCAAGCTCGCTATTGTTGAAGCTGATGAAAAATTGCCAGCTCTGCAAGTCGCCGCAAGTTCAGGACGTGGAACTGCAAGCAAATTAGCGGTTAATCCAGTTGACACCTTGAAGATGAAATTCGTAAACGGCGAGATTACAGCCGAAGACTTTCAAGCGAAAATGGAAATTTTGAAATCAGTCGGATAACCGGCAAGGGGGGAAAACCCCCCTTTTTTATTACCTAGTGGTTATAGTGGTTATTATGAAAAAAGATAATAGCTGCGAGATAAAAATCCCCACTAAATGTTAGTAATTTCTGGATAGGACAAAATTAAATTTGTATTATACAGAGATTATTGGTTCTAACGGTTTTATAGACTACACCGTAAAAAAGTAGTGAAAATAAAGGATAGGGTATCATGAAAAAGAAATTATGGAATTTTCTAGTTGAGGCAATAGCCTATACAACAATAATGAGTATGGTTTTTTTATTTCTTGTAGCAATATATTGGCTTGCTTACATAAAGGGATTCTAAAATGAATAAACTTTTAGTCGCAGTTTCCTTTAATGAGGAATTGTCCGAAGAAAATATTAACCTACTTAAAAAATGTTTAGGAGGAAATGATATTGAAGTTTCGATTGTTATTCCAAAATGGAGTACAACCAACAATGTAACAAGGGATTTCAACTGCAACATCAACAACTGGAAAAGATTTGAAGATTATGACGTAGTAGTCTTTAGAAATATGCCAGTCGTTGCTATTGAATCAATGCGGCATTGTTCACAAGTGGTAGTAGATTCGGTAATTGATGATAACGGGCAAATAGTCCGATTCGTTGTTAAATAAAAGAGCTACAATAGTAGCGAAAGGTGGTAAAGATGAGTATTTATAGCGAGGCGAAAAGTTTGTCAGGTGCAAGAGGTAATTTTAACCTCAAGAAAGAGGTTAAGAAAACTGAACCACGTTTTGCAAAATACACTTTGGAGCAGTTGTATACTGCCCAGAAGAACTTGCAAGATTTGGGGACAGACGGAGAATATTCGTTGTCCATAAGGATGTTGAAAGCTATCGAGAGAGAACTTCATTATCGTAAGTCAGTTGGTGAAAACCTTAAAGAGGCTCAACGCAATGTTGGGTTGGTTAATTTAAGTGCCGTTTTCGGGGGATTATAAAAGTCATAACTTCTAACATGTTTCCAAGTACTTATAACAAATAAAGGTCCTATTGGACAGGAGAAAGAAAATGAGTAGATTGTTTAAAGCTGTAAGAGAAATTCGCAATTCGCAAATCACGAAAACATCTAAAGTCCAAGATGACTTGTTCGGTGATATTAACGACGGTTTGTTCAGTGATATTCAAGCCTTGAGTCCTGAACAGGTTGAAATTATCGGACTTCGTGCAAAAAACAAATTCCTGCAAGTTCAAAATAAACGTCAAGCTGAATTGATTGCCATTGCAGAAGTTGAAATACCTAAACAGGCAATACAGTTGAACGAAGTAATTGATACAAACAAAAAATTGACAAGACGTTTGAACTCAGTGCCTGTGCTTTTTGAAGCATTGTCCAATTCAAACCGGACATTGAAAGGCTGGTGTACAAAATACCGTAATTACATCAATCAGGAAAGTGAAGCTGAAGCATATATCAAACATCTGGAAGAGCAAGAGCTCAAAAGAACCGGTTCTATTCCGTTTCCAACTGGTGAAACTATTACTGGATTGGATATGGCGGCGAGTATTTCGGAATGCAGAGCTGACAAGCTCGAAAGACTTAATGCGAAACGGCTGTTAAAAGCAGTTGTTAACGCAAAATAACTTTGGGGTGTGAGCAATTGCTCTATATTATCATCCCTAACTGTGGAAAACAAGGCAAAACCCCGTGTTTTCTAGCATAATGAACAGTGTTTACCGGTTTATTTGCTGTATATTGTCATACATTTAGTTTATAAGTGCAAGAAAAACGACAAAAATATAGCAAATCATTAATTGCATAATGAAAATCGGTTTAATCTCATTGTTCAATAAGGGGTTTTAATAGTGGTAATTCCACTAGACCACAATATATGGTATAGGACACTTCAAAAATAAGACGAAACCCCGTGTTTTGGAAGCCATTTGATAAATGAACCGCTATATGTTGTGGTCTTTAATTTTGCTTTTGCCAAGCTTTTACTATAAAAGCGTAAAGATAAAACATAAAGGATAGAACAAATGAAAGTTAAAGTAAACGAATTACTTGGAAAACCATTCTTAGAAAAAGCTATCTGTGAATATAACACTGATGAAGAGGATACTCTTCCTTCTATTGGTGACATACTAATCATAGGAGAATACAAGCCTAGTGTTGAATGGGAAAAAAACTTAGTACATACTGAGTTTGAGGTGGTACAACGTAAATTCCAAATAATCGGCAATGCAAGTGGAAAGCTTTATCAGGGAAAACCAACGTTAATGGTAAAAAGATTGTAAATCACTTATAGTGAAAGGAGGTTATCTATTTCCATTAAATGAACATTGAATTAATTTAAAAAGGTTAATAAAAGTATCCAGCAATTAAAGGTTTAAAAGTATAAGGGATTATTCATATTTCCCTATGAATGGTATGAATTTACCAGTAATGTATTATATAGATAAATAGAAAGGATAGTTATTATGGATTATGGTAAGCTTTGTTTAGTAGTAATAGACAAGTTTGGTAAGGGTGAGGAGTTAACTGATATTTGTTATGGTATCAGGCTTATTGTTCCATCAAACCCCCCTAGACTTTCGCCCCCCAGCTTTGAGGGGCAGTCTATTAAGACTGGGTTATTCGTTAGAGTTTCCATCTTTAAACGTAAGATGGCAGTGTTTGGCAGCAAGAACAACAACCCAGATACAGACGTAAGTAGTATGAACTATATACAACAAAAGCAGAACGAAGCAATGCGTAACGGCAATGCAGCACGTTTTGTTGAGTTGTCCAATATATTAGCTAATAAGCTGAACAACCCTAAAAAGATAAAGTACACTGTTGAAAAGTTCATTGAACTAAAGTGTGTATGTTTGAAAGGTGATTGGACATGGTGCAATGAGTATGGTTTAGTTGACTTAACCGAAGACCCTAAAAGCAGTAACACTCTTTATCCTGCTCCAGCTGATGTATTAAGGCTTGAAGATGCCAGTGATTTCCATAGAGGGTATTTCCAAATAAAGGATATTCCTGAAACTGAACATCGGGATATATTCTTTGAACAGTTCAAACCAACTGAAAAAGCCAAACGTCAAGAGCGTGGAATGGCTTTGGGCAATCTGTGGCAGTTGGTAAAACTGGATACAGTGAATGACCTTGAAGAAGACCCAAATGACCCTAATTATGTTGATGCAAAGAATGACTTTCCTGAACCTGAGTTTTTCACTGATTTAATTGGTGAACATCCTGAAATGGCTTTTACCCAGATTGATGAATGTTATTCTGAGTTATTCAGCCAAAAAGCTGAAAAAGATGGGTTTTTCTCTTACGGTTATATTATTGGAGCCGCTCAATTGGTAGCAGATGGTAAAGAACTTTTCGTAAACTGTGATTGTGGCAGAAGTGAAAAGGGCTGTCATTGTACATGGTTAAAGAATAAAATTACTGAAATTGCAAGAATTATCAAGTCAAAACAGTTAAATCAAAAAGGAATATAATTATGAACAACAAATTTAAGCGTATCGGAAAAGAACTCGCATATATAATTTCAAAATTCGACAATATGTATCTTTCTCCAAATTGCTGTTTTAACGGCGAATGTAAGCCGACAGATGAAGACCTCGGCAAGCTCCTTATTGAGCCAGGTTCAAGAATCATGTTTTGTCCGAAGTGCCATAAAAAATATATCGTAACCCGAAAGGGAAACGAAAAAGAATTTCATAAAGTTGAAATTATGGAGTTCATTGAACCATCGGAAGTGCTTATTCATTCAAACCCAGTTTCTGAAGTTGCCGGTTCAAGTGGTAACTGTAAATCCTTTGAAGCAATGGCTGAAATTATTCACGAAAAAGAAACTCAAGAATCTTTCAAAAAGCACTTTATGTCCGGTTTTACTGACAGAGTATCTCATCTGTTTAATGCCTCAATCAAAAATCCGAGAATCTTAATCGGCAAGAACTGAACAACACGTTTTAATAAAGATAGTACAACAGAAAGGAATAATGAGATGAAGACACTGTATGGATTAGGACAAAAATCGAATATCTTAAACAAAACAATGACGGGGCAAAGAACATCAAGGCGGAAACGCAATAAACATGCAAAAGAAAATGCAGAATTAATTAAAACTCTAACAAAACCTTGGTGGATTATTTAGCTGATTCAACTACAAAGGGGTGAGCAATTGCCCTTTTTAGTTTCTTTTTTATGTGTATATTGAAATAGTCTAATAGCGGCGAACATTTTTATCCCATGAAATGTGAGTAAAATAGGAGGTGGCAAATGATTAATTGTTGCGGATATTGCGGAAGAAGTAATATAGATATAATGGGAGCTGTTATAGTTACACTTCTTCTTTCACTTGCAGTCTTTGCGTTAATATTTTCAATAATATTTGGATATGGATACAAACAAGGTCAAATTGATGCCATTAACGGCAATATAAAGTACCAATTAAAGAAATCAGAGAAACAGGAGTGGATACCGATTAAGGGAAAATAAAATGTTTGTAAGAATAAGAGAAAAGATAGGTTAATTAAATTACCCTGCTTAACAGTGAAAGAGCATAATTAACATTATAAGAAATAAAAAAGGATAGTTAAATGAGTATTAAATTAGAAAGTGGCGAAATTTTTAGTCTTCATGATGATGATGGGGAAAAAAGAACCCCTTGTGGCTGGGTTTTACCAAAACATTCTTGCAATACAGATAGTGATTGTACGAAATGTCCACTCATAAACAATGTAATACTAATGACAAGAGAAGAAGCGGTACATTATATTGCAAAACAAGGAGTAAAAATGAGAGTTTGTCCTGACTGCGGCGGAATAAAAAACAACCATGAAGCAAAATGTGCTGATTGCACAAAACTTGACTCGGTACAAATCAGACTTGTGACTCTTCAAAAATCACAAAGCTTAAGGAAAAAGAGTAATACAAACTCTTTTCTAAGAAATGTTAAAGGTTTTTCTCCTCCCGTTGCCAAAGAAATACAAAACCTCTGGAGAAGAGGAAATGCTATTCAGGCTATTAAGATTTACAGAACCTTTACCAAAGAAGACCTTAAAACAGCAAAAGATACTTTAACTGAATTTTTTGGGAAATAAGAAAGCTACTTAGTTCCCATTGGAAACCGGAATGGATTTAACCCTATCCTTTTCGGCGACATAAGGGGCATATGATTGCGGTTGGGTCTGGGGTTTGTCTTCAACTAATAAACATAGGAAAATAATGAAAGATACAAAAGAATATATACCAGAATATTGGTCACATCAAAAGAAACGAGTGTTATTAACGTGTTTATTAATGGTTATATCTTGGTTGTTGGCTGTCGTATTTATTACATGGCTTATACTTATGCCTTATTGGGATTGTTATCCACTTGGAAATCCTACATTTTACGAAGCATGTACTAAATGTTGGAATGATTTAAAACCAGAATTAATTGGTTTTTGGATTACTTCAACTATACTGTGTTTATTTGGGGTATTAGCTAATGTGGCTGATTATATTACAGAAGTTGAAAATGCAAAAAATAGCAACAAAATGGGTTGGTAGTTACAGTAAAACAAAATGATAAAAGAACTTAATTAAAAGTAAAGGAAAATTTAAAATGAAAAAAATGCAATTCACCCTCATTGAACTCCTCGTTGTAATTTCTATAATCGCAATTCTGGCAGGAATGTTGCTCCCTGCCTTGAACAAAGCAAGGGAGAAAGCCAGAGCAACAACCTGTATGAATAACCTGAAACAAATGGGTCTGATTATCAATGACTACGCCAATGATAACAACGAGATGCTTCTCCAAAGGCATAACGATGGTATTAACTGGAGTGAAAGGTTGATACAATTCGGTTATGTCAAGAATCGTAATGTTCTGCTCTGCCATTCATGGGACCCGTTTAAGGATGACGGCGTTAGCAGTAGGACATACGGTGGCAATGGTTCTGTATTTCTTGATGATACCAGCACTATCAAATGCTGGAAGCTCTCTGCCCTTGTCCAGAAAGTAAGGAATCAATCCAGCAAAGTACCATTGCTGATGGACAGCATTTTCTATGGTTCGGGTGCTGGCGGTTCAATGCTTAAACAAACCTATTATATCACCAGTGCGGAAGGAGCTGATGCCAGAGCGGTTCACTTGAGACATTCCGGATTTGCCAACATGCTGATGCTTGACAGTCATGTTTCAGCAGTGGACAAAAACAACGAAAACTGGGGAAAAGCTGAA